>ENA-OPCD01000637-OPCD01000637.1-human-gut-metagenome-genome-assembly--contig:-NODE-637-length-29383-cov-5.906847_pt1 | contig 29383 bp, 20 predicted proteins | sample MGYA00241560_ERZ501471 | MGnify/ENA primary metagenome ERZ501471 (study PRJEB25962, sample SAMEA2042578) | human gut metagenome | biome: human gut; feature: human-associated habitat; material: faeces...
CAGCTTTTTTAAAATTGCAACCCCTTTTTTAAAATTTTTTTATTTTTTTCTAAAAAACTTTTCCAAAGTGCCGGGAAGCCTTATTTTATGCGGCTTCCCGGCATTTTTCAGTTATACAGTAAAACAAATATTTATATTCCAAGTTCACTCTGATATTCTTTTTTATGTTCCCTCTTCTGATTATACATCACTTCGTCAGCCTCATGAAGCAATGTATCCAGGTCTACCTTATCATGATTCCGGGGAACTCCTACAATTCCACAGCTGAAGCTGCGGGCATAATTCTTTTTTTCTCTCAGGACAAACTGTTTCTGAATATCTGACAGGCGCTTCCTTGCATCATCGCCTGCACAATCCCGCATCAGAATGCAAAATTCATCTCCACCAATCCGGGCAAAAACATCTTCTTCCCGGATATTTTCATTTACGATCCTGACAAAAAAACGGATATATGCATCCCCTTCCTGATGTCCAAACGTATCATTGATATATTTCAGGTGATCCAGGTCACAGTAGCAGACCGAAACCGGCTCCCCTGTCTTCAAAATCTCTTCTGCTTTTTCTTTCAGATAAAAACGGTTGCCAATTCTGGTGAGCATGTCCTGATATGCTTCCGCTTTCAGCTGTTCTTCCTTGACTCTCGTTTCCGTAACTTCCTGAACAATATTCACATACGCCCATTCTCCCTGCCATTTCATCTTACCGGTAGTAATCGCATAAAATCGATGGTCGGAATCTTCTGCTTCCCATTTCCACTCATACAGTTCTTTTCGTCTGTTATTCTTCTGCGTTTTCTGTTCAATCTGACTGATCCACTGCTTATAAACATCCCAGTTCCGTACTTCATCTTCCGTTCTCCGGTTACTGTACAGAAGGCTCTGTCCGTCCAGACTGATCACCAGGATTTCTTCTTCGCTTCTTGCGATCAGTTCCATCAGAAGCTGACTGTAACTCTCTGCCATCTCCGCATGTTTCTTTTCCTGCTCGACGATAAGTTTCAGAGATCTTTCCCTCTCCCGGAGCTGCTCTGTCATGGTATTAAAAGCTTCCGAAAATTCCCCCAGATAAGAAACTGTCTGGGAATAATCCCCCTTGGCTACCTGCTTGGCCTGCCAGGTCAGATGATTCAGGTTCGCATGGATATTTTTGAGATTTTCACACAGAAAATTCTCTCTGGCGGGCTTAAAGCTGGAAAGGTCTCCTTTGGATAATGCGGCAGAACATTGTTTCATTTCCTTTACTGCCGTTTCCAGATACTGCAAACCCATTCCAAGTTTTCGAAAAGGCTCATCCAGGCTGTCTATCTCCAGAGTTTTCACTTCAGAATCGTATAAAATTGATCTCAGATATTCAAATAACAGTTCGCAGTTTCTGTCTTCCATTTATCAAACCTCTATTCCGATCATTCCTGTACATCTGCATGAAAACGGCAAACTCTGTCTCCCGTTGCCCAGCAGTCAACTTCTACCGCCGTGTACGGCTTTCCGGAGTACAGAGAAAGGATTCCTGCTATAAAACCTTCATCATAATTACATACGGTTTCCCCGAGAACAGGAAGCCCTGAACAGTCTGCATCTTCCGCAACGGTCAGGATAATTTTTCCGGTTTCTTCATTTACATCCTCAATACGGAGAACCCCGATTTTCAGCTCCTGCATTTTTTTCTGAAGTTCATTGACAAACTGATCCAGCGGCACATCCAGATTCAGCATATTTTTTGCAAAATATTCTCCGGCTTTACGTCCTGCACTCCGGAATACCTCAATCTGAACCTCTTTTCCAAACCGGTTTTTCAGTTCGTCTTTCAGGGAATACTCCAGCATCCGATATACCATTACCGGAAGCTCATCTCCCAGATTGCCTCTGCATTTGGCATCATATTTAAAATAATCCTCAAACTGGAGCTCTTTCATTTCTTTCAGAAAAATATTCTCACCCATACCCGTCTCCTGTTTAAATTTTCTATACATTTATAATAATCCATTCATTTTCCAGTGTCAATTTTATGTAACCTTTTTCTAATAAAAAAAGTATGAAAATTATCCATTTTTATGCACATCAAAAAATCTGACCCTTCTGTAAAAAAAATTTTACAATCCACTCCTTTGTGTTATAATAAGCCGTATAATAAAAAGAACGGAAACAACCGTGTATTTCCCTCCGGTCACAATATCCGGAGGCATCCAAAGGAGAACGCTATGCGAGCAAATAACCTTACTCTGCTCACGGACCTCTATGAGCTTACCATGATGCAGGGATATTTCAAAAACCCTACCAACCAGACCGTTGTCTTTGACATGTTCTACCGCAACAATCCGTGCGATGGCGGTTTTGCCATCTGTGCAGGACTGGAGCAGATGATCGAATACATCGAAAATCTCCGTTTCTCAGAAGAAGACATTACCTATCTGAGAAGTCTTGGCATCTTTGAGGATGATTTCCTTGAGTATTTGAGCAACTTCAGATTCACCGGTGATATCTACGCAATTCCGGAGGGAACCGTGATCTTCCCGAGAGAGCCGATGGTCAAGGTTATCGCACCGATCATGGAAGCTCAGCTTGTAGAGACGGCCATCCTGAACATTATGAACCATCAGAGTCTTATTGCCACTAAGGCAGCACGTGTATGCCACGCAGCCAAGGGCGATCCCATCATGGAATTCGGTCTTCGCCGTGCCCAGGGTCCGGACGCCGGAATCTTCGGTGCCAGAGCTGCAGTGATCGGCGGATGTGCCGGTACTTCCAACGTACTGACCGGCCAGATGTTTAACGTTCCGGTTCTCGGAACACATGCTCATTCCTGGATCATGAGTTTCCCGGATGAGTACACTGCCTTTAAGACCTATGCGAGACTTTACCCGAATTCCTGTACTCTTCTGGTTGACACCTACGATGTCCTGAAATCCGGTGTTCCCAATGCGATCCGTGTATTTGAGGAGATGCGTGAGGAAGGTATCCAGCTGAAGAACTATGGAATTCGTATCGACAGCGGTGATCTTGCATATCTTTCCAAAAAAGCTTACAAGATGCTGGCTGCTGCCGGTTTCGATGATGCTACCATTTCCGCGTCCAGCGATCTTGATGAATATCTTATCGAAAGCCTGAAGGCACAGGATGCCAAGATCAATTCCTGGGGCGTCGGAACCAAGCTGATCACAGCCGATAACAATCCGGCATTCGGCGGCGTATACAAGCTTGCCGCTGTAAAGGACGCTGACAGCGATGCCTTCCAGCCGAAGATCAAGCTTTCCGAAAACACAGAAAAGGTTACCAACCCGGGCAACAAGACTGTATACCGTATCTACAGCAAGAAGACCGGCAAGATCAAGGCCGATCTGATCTGCCTTGCAGATGAGAAATTCGATCCGGAAGAAACTATGGTGATCTTCGACCCGGTTGACACCTGGAAAAAGACCAAGGTTCTTAGCGGAACCTACGAACTCCGTGAGCTCCTTGTTCCGGTAATTAAAGATGGTAAGAGCGTTTACAAGTCTCCATCTGTCATGGAACTCCGCGACTACTGCAAACAGGAGCAGAACACACTGTGGGATGAATCCAGACGTTTCGTTAATCCGCAGAAGGTTTATGTAGATCTCTCCCAGTCACTCTATGACATGAAGAAGGCTCTCCTGGAAGAAATGAGTGAAAAAGAGCTCTGATAAACAGAAATAAGCATTCATAAACCCTCCTTTCTTATCATAAGCTTATGGATAAGGAAAGGAGGGTTTTTATTGCACAGAGAATTTTATACCCGGCTGATCAGTAAGGAACATCCTCTGCCGGAAGCCTTTGTGCCGGAACATCTTATCGATATCGGACTTCCATTTGAAGCAGCACCGGGAGATCCGAAGCGGCTTCTGGAGTATCAGGCTGCAAAAGCCGCTTCCCAGCTTTTCCATGCCTGTCACAGATGCGGTCTGAACCTGTGGGCAGTTTCCGGATATCGTTCCTACCAGCGACAGAAGGAGCTTTTTACAGGAAGTCCTTTCGTTGCAGAGCCAGGAACAAGTGAGCACCAGAGCGGACTTGCTCTGGATGTATCCTGCCCTTCCATCCATATGGAGCTCTCCGAAAGGTTTTCCGCAACAGGAGAAGGCCGCTGGCTGAAAAAGAACGCTCCGCTCTATGGTTTCATCCTCCGGTATCCCAAAAACAGAGAGGAGATCACCGGCTTCCCTTACGAGCCCTGGCACATCCGCTATGTGACAAAACCTCTGGCTTCCTGGCTCACTATCACAAATCTGACTCTGGAAGAATACCACTGCTTTCCTTCCCGGTGTCCGCACCCTCCCTGATCTGCAGCTCCTGGCATCTGCATCTGATGTTTATATCTTGATCTGCACACATTTTTCTGTACATCTGATGCACTTTTACTGCTCCATCTGTCTGCCAAGAAAACCGGCTGCTGTGCGGATAAGGGCACGTTCTGTGTCTCCCAGTGCTGTTTTTTCACTTTTAGTCAGAAGGATCACTGCTCCAATGGCGTCACTCGCACACAGGATCGGCTGTATCATTTTCTGGCAAAATGAATCCATAGCGTCGGAAATGACTGATATATTTTCCCTGCTGTCCTGACTGACCAGTCTGCCTTTCCTGCCGGCAATGATCGCATCAAGCTCAGAACTGATCTCTTTTCCTTCCAATTCCCGGCTTCCGCTGCCGCATGCCGCCACGACCTGATCACGATCTGTAATACAGGCAGTCAGTCCGGTGGTCTGTACCAGCGCTTCCGCATATTCCGCAGCAAACGTATTCAGCTCTCCAATGGGCGAATATTTTTTCAGGATGATCTGTCCTTCCCTGTCTGTAAAAATCTCCAGTGGCGTTCCTTCCTTGATCCGCAGTGTCTTTCGTATCTCTTTTGGAATCACAACCCTGCCCAGATCATCGATCCTGCGAACAATTCCCGTTGCTTTCATCTTCCTGAATTCCTCCTGTATTTTCTGTTCATTGTACGTCAATGTTATGTTAACTATTTGTTTTTCATATGGTTATTATGCGAAAAACTGGGAGAAATATGCATAAAAATCTCTTATTTATCTGTCGCAGGAGCCGCATTGTCGTATGCCTGCTGCAGAAATACTTCCTGAGAATTAAGCGGAGCATTATCGGATGGTTCGATCTTATAATTTCCCTTATTGTTCATGATCCTTGCTTTTCGATTATCACTGAGCATTGTCACAAACATTTCCTGGATCTGCATACGGATATCCGGATCCTCGATAGGCGCCGCAACTTCTACACGACGAAGAGTATTTCTTGTCATAAAGTCTGCAGAGGAAATATAGATCCTTGCTCTCTCCTGTGTTCCGAAAATATAAATACGGGAATGCTCCAGAAAACGTCCTACAATACTGATAATGTGGATATTTTCTGTCTGCCCCTTCACTCCCGGGATCAGACAGCAGATACCACGGATCACCATATCAATGTGTACTCCTGCACAGGATGCTTCTACAAGCTTGTTCATAATACGTTTATCTGTCAGAGAATTCATTTTCAGACCGATATATGCCTGTTCTCCGGCCTTCGCATGCTTGATCTCCTCATCGATCATGGCAAGCACTTTGTTCTGAAGACATCTTGGTGCCACAAGAAGATGCTCCATATCTTCAACGGTTTCTCCCATTGCCAGTGCCTGGAATACTCTGGCCGCTTCCGTTCCGATCTTCGGATCCGCAGTCATAAGAGAAAGGTCTGTATACAGACGGGCTGTTTTTTCATTATAGTTTCCTGTTCCGATCTGTGTATAATATTCCACATTTCCGTCTTTTTTCTTCATGATCTGGCAAAGCTTGGAGTGTACCTTATAGCCGTCCAGACCGTAGATCACATGACAGCCCGCATCCTCCAGAAGCCGTGACCATCCGATATTGTTCTCCTCATCAAAACGTGCCTTCAGCTCCACCAGAACGAAAACTTCCTTTCCGTTTTCTGCTGCTTCGATCAGAGCCTCCACAACCTTACTCTGTTTTGCCACACGGTAAAGTGTCATCTTAATGGAAACTACATCCTCATCATTGGCAGCCTCATGGAGCATTGTAAGAAACGGCTTGATGCTTTCATATGGATAGGAAAGAAAACGGTCCTTTTTTGCGATCTGGTCAAGAATCGGTTCGTGGCTGTTAAACAGAGGAGATTTCTGAGGAATTCTTTTTTCATAAAAAAGCTCTGTTCTTTTTCTCAGGCCATCCTGGATCTGGAATACAAAAGAAAGATCCAGCGGTATATCTCCCCGGAATACATAATTCTTGTCCACTTCCAGATACTCGCAAAGTGTTTCAACAACATCTCCGTCCATTTCTCTTGACAGCTCCAGGCGGATCGGTGCCAGTTTCTTTCTTGCCTTGATCAGCTCTACCATAAACTCACGGTAATCCAGATCTTCATCATAAAGAGCATCTGCGTCAATATCTGCATTTCTGGTAATACGAAGCAGGGACTTCGCTTTGATGTGGTAGCCCTTGAAGATTTTTGAAACAAAGTGAAGGATCAGTTCTTCAGACAGCATGTAGGTGCCGGTTTTTCCCGGAACCGGGATCAGTCGCTGGATACCTGTACTGCTGCACGGAATGATACCCAGCTTTTCTTTTCCTTTTTTTGTTTCCAGAACTACTACTGCATAGATCTCCTTATTCCGGAGAAATGGAAACGGCTGTCTTTTTCCGACGATAGACGGAGAAATAACCGGAGCAACCTCTGCTTCAAAATAGCGTTCCAGATAATTGCGGTCCTCTTTTTCGATCTTATGGAAATTCAGCATATGTACGCCGTATTGTTCCAGATTTTCCATGATCTCTTCATAAACAACATCTCTTTTCCGGTTCAGCTTTTTTGTTCTGGCAAGGATCGCGTCCAGCTGTTCCTCCGGCGTCATATTGGTTTTATTTTCACGGATATCCTTTGCCAGAAGCATCTGATCCACCAGAGATCCCACACGTACCATGTAAAATTCATCCAGGTTGCTCTGATAGATAGACGCAAATGTGAGGCGTTCACACAGCGGATTTTCCGGATTCTCAGCCTCCTCAAGTACCCTTTCATTAAACTTCAGCCAGGATAATTCCCTGTTCATGTATATTGTATCTGCCATTTTTTCCTCCTGCGTCGCCATGTATTTTTCTTTTTCGGCCGACTTTGTCTGTATTTATCCGTATCATATCAAGCAGGCATCCAGATTTTGCCTGACTGCAGGTTCATGAATGCCTTTGCTTCACGGTTTGCATACAAGTATACTGATCGAATGTTTATTCAATAACAAGACTTTGTAAAATCCTGATAAAATTTTTTTTGAAATTAGGGGTTGCATTTTTGAATAATAGTGGTATAGTATTCATATACTTGATATGTAGTTTTGAATACTACATGTTATTTTATCAATTTCTACATTGCTATATCGTGAAACGTCACTATGATCCATCATTGATGAACTGATCATGAAGTTGTCCATATGATATAAACAGCAGTTTTTTTGCAGGAGGTGTTTTTATATGAAATTTAAATTAAAAGATCCGGGAAGTGCCATAACCCACGGAATCGGCATGCTTCTTGCCGTGGCCGGAGCCACTCCGCTGATCGTGAAGGCGGCCAGAAGCGCAGACGTTCTCCATGTTTTTGCAGTAAGTGTTTTTATCCTTACCATGATCCTTCTTTACCTGGCAAGCACACTTTACCATTCCGTAAACTCTACAGTCAAGGTGAACCGCCGTCTGAAAAAAATGGATCACATGATGATCTTTGTGATGATCGCCGGCAGCTACACTCCTGTATGCCTGATCGTTCTCCACGGACGCACCGGCTATATCCTCTGTGCCCTCGTATGGACCGTTGCCATCATCGGAATGATCCTCAAGGGCTGCTGGATCAACTGCCCGAAATGGCTTTCCTCTGTGATCTACATTGGAATGGGCTGGCTGTGTGTACTTGCTTTTGTTCCGATCTTCCACAATCTGCCCCGCGCAGGCTTCGGATGGCTCCTTGCCGGCGGTATCATCTATACCATCGGCGGTGTGATCTATGCTTTGAAGCTTCCGATCTTCAATGCGAAGCATAAGAATTTCGGTTCCCACGAAGTATTTCATGTTTTTGTGATGCTGGGAAGTGTGTGCCATTTTGTTGTAATGTATTTCTTCGTAGCCGGTATGGCAATCCACTGAGTTACTCTGTAGTCAGATGGATAAAAGCCTCCTCGAATATCTGCAAAACTTAAAGCCCCGGAATACGGGCAGACCTCAGGAAGTTGAAGTTATGACTTCTCTGAAGTTGCCTCGTGTTCCGGGGCTTCTTATTATACCTGATCCGGCCTGTGATCCCGATGATCTCAGCCGATGGTCAGTGTGGAAAGACCACTGCAGTTAAAATATGCAAATGCACCTATAGTTTGAACACTGTCCGCAATGTCAAGCTTTACAAGATTTTCGCAGTCTGCAAATGCATAGGCTCCGATGCTGGTAACGCCCTCCTTGATCCGGACCTCTGTTATCTGGTCACGGTATCCGTTCCAGGGGACTTCTTCCTCATTTTGCCATTCATTCATGGCTCCCTGTCCTGCGATCTCGAGAACTCCGTTTTCATCAAGGCTCCAGGATACAGTATTCTCCTCCGCTCCACAAAAACCGCTCTTTTCTTCTGCCGGATCGGTTTCTGTTTCCATATCTTCCGATGCTGCGTTCTCCTCAAATGCTGCTTCCGGCTGGTCTTCCTGATCATCCGGGAGCATTTCCTGCGGAATGTCCGCTTCTTCATTTTCCGGAAGCTCTGTTTCTTCCGGTATTTCTGATGTATCTTGTGTTTCCGGATCATCCGGTGCTGCCAGCTCATCTGACATGTCTGGTGCCTTTGAGATCTCAGATTTATTTTCCGGTTCTGCTTCGGAAATTTCTGCTGCATTTATTGTTGGGACTTCTTTTATTTCAGTCCCTGTAATAGATTCTGCCGACGGATCCGTCACAGTATCCGATACAGCTTCTGCTGACTCCTTCGCACTGAATGTATCCGCTGCAAAAACACTTTCCATCCATATCCCGCAAGTCAGCATACTGACAGCTGTAATCCCTGCAAGTATTTTTTTATTTATCCTCATTTCCATGCCTCTACTTTCTGATCCTTACTGCTTTTACCTTGCTCCAGGAAGAATAATATTTCTTTGTTCCTGATTTTTTGTATGTGCGGATCCTTACGTAATACGTTTTGTTTTTCTGAAGCTTTGTCAGCGTGTATTTCGTTTTGGATACTCCGGACACTGTTTTTTTGCTTCCGGATCTGAAATTTTTGTTTACGGAATACTGGATCTCATATCCGGTCACATATCGGTTTTTCTTCCATGTGATCTGCGCTTTTCTGCCGGACAGGTTCTTTGCCGTCATCAGGGTAGTTCCTGCCGGATTGACTGTGACTGTAATACTCTTTGTGGCGGCATTGTATCCTGCTGTGGCGGAAGAACGGATCGTGATCCTTGCACTGCCGGTGAATTTCGCCGCAATGGTAATCCTTCCTTTTTTGTCTACCTTTACAGATTTACTGCTGGAAGAATATTTCAGCGGAGCTTTCCCATAAACTTTTGCATTGATGCTGATCTTCCGGGCTTTTGCATACCAGGTCCGCCGGATATTGGAGGCTTTGATGGTATTGCTGCGTTTTGTTACTTTGATGGTGCAGAAGGTGGAGCCGGCGGTATAATTGGTTCCCTTTGCAGCGTATGCCATGATCGCCGCGGTTCCTCCGCCTTTGATGGTTACTTTACCGGAGGCCGGATCTACGACAGCAGCTTTGGGGTTGCTGGAGCTGTAGGTTATGGTTCCGTCTGTTGTTTTTTCAGACAGTGCACAGAGGAATGGTTTTGTGCCGTATTTTACAGTTATTGTTTTTTTGTCAAATTTCAAGCTCGGCTCTGTCTGTTCGATAAGGAATCCTGCTTTGTAGGTTCCGCTGTAATTTCCGGCTCCTGTGATCTCCAGCTCTGCATTTCCCGCATTGACGTTATTGCTGCATTTTACGGTGTAATCTGTATTTTTCTGCAGTGTATAGTTTCCATCCATGATGATCATTTCCGGAGTTTTTTCGGTTCCGTCATAGGTGTATTTCTGCTCTGCGATCCTGATATCGCACAGTGCAAGGCTTCGTTTTGCCGGGCTGCCTGTTTTTGGATTCCATGGTACCCAGGTAATATTTCCGCCGTAATCCCGGAGGATATCCAAAGACCATGTTTTGTCTGTGTATGGATAGTATACGGTTGCAGTTACATTTTTGAAGATGTTATTTCCGAGTTTCGGACTGTTGCCATAAAAATAGATATTCTGCAGATTTTTGCTGTCTGCAAATGCGTTGTCGCCTATTTCTGTTACGTTTTCTTTGATATTCAGATTCACCAGGTTTGTACAGTTGCTGAATGCGCCCGGTTCGATCACGGTTGCATTTTCCGGAAGCGCTTTTCGGATCTCAAAGGTTATTGTGGCTGTTCCTGTATAATCGCTGTCGGTTTTGGCGATCACGGTGATCTTTGCTGTTCCCGGATTTACATTATCTGCGAGATATACCTGGTAGTCTTTTCCTTCTGTCAGTGTTTTTTCATTGTAAGTGATGGTTACTGTTGGTGTTTTTTCGATTCCATCGTATACATAGGTCTGTTCTGACAGCTGAATACTGCAGGCTGACAGAGCGATCTTCGCTTTTTCCAGTATCGGGAGCTGACGGTATTCTTTGTGTGATGCATTTCTTCTGCAAACTCTTTCTGCCTGTCCTGGTTCTGTATAAGTTGCAGCCTTTATTGTTTTCCACTCTCCGTAATCATGGCCTAACGCTGCTGTTGTGGTCTGGGCTTTGATCACGGTTCCGCAGACGCTGCAGTGACTTCCTTCTGTTTTTCCGGTTGTCTCACAGGTGGCTGCTACCGCTGCGTCTTTCACTGCTTTGTGGCCTTCCTTAACAACAGTTCTGGTGCCGAGTTTCTTTAAAGTGCCACCGCTTCCGGTGCCTGAATTATCAGCATACATCACCCAGATTTCCAGAGTATTATTTCCTTCCTTCAAGCTGCTTCCGGAAATTTTCACTTCATATGCTCTGGCATTTGGAATTGTCTGTGTAGTGCTATTTGCAGATGTAGTATAACTGATTCCATTTACCACATATTTGAAAAGAGAAATCTCTTTTGAGCTGTCTCCCGCCCAGCCTTTAAGGGTGATCTCTTCGCTGTCCTTACAGCTGATCTTCGTATTATCAGCCGGTGAAAGGATCTCGTCACCAGACTGTACTTCCTCCGAAGTATCATCATAAAATTCCACACTTACCGTATAAGACTTCTTTGTAACCCCATCCGGCGCTGTAAGCGTATATACAACCGGGCTGGTAAAATCATGCTTCGAACCATTCCAGAATCCTGAAGGAAGTTCAGTTCCCATGCCTGAGCCATAATCAATCGAAGGCTTCAATTCTGTAACATTCGTCCCACTCGGCACCCGAAGAACGATCGTATCCTCCCCGATCGCACCGATAACATCCTGCTTCAGTCCAGGATTTTCCACCTTCTTAAGCACAAAACTGTAAAATGCAGCCTGATCAGAAGGAACCACATGGATCGTCACAGTCACCTGAATACTCTCCTGTGTCTCTGTATCGCTGATCTTATACTGTGAACTGTAATCTCCGGCTGACGCCGTAACAACACCTGTATAGCTAAAAGCATTATATTTTCCTCCGGGCAGATTCGTGCGATTCAATCCTGTCGGCAGCTTTTCCTCAATTACTGTAGTCGCATACGTTCCACTTCCACCAGTCACATTATCTGTGCACGGATACTGCGCCGCACTTTTTCCTGCACTGACATACAAATCCAGTGCCGGTACAGTCAGCGGACTCCGCACCGTGATCGTCGATGACGCCACAACTACCGAGCCATACTCTGACGGCAGTTTATCCGTCGCATAAAATACGATCGTACTTCCGCTGTCAGCACTTTCCAGAACCTTATCTGCTGCAACCGTTGTAAAAGATCCATTCTTTCCAAAAGCAACATGAACACCATATTTCTCCAGCTCATCCGCTTTAAATATCGGAGTCTGCGTCCCATCATTATATGTGATCTGCAGTTTCACACCGGACAGATCCAGCGTGTTCCCAACTGTAAACTGAGTTTTTGCCGGTGCTGCAAGCACGGAAAGCTTCGTTGCTTTTCTGGCTGTCACCGTAATATTTACCGGAATTTCTTTTCCAAAATAATTGAATATCACGGATGTATCCGCAGGCTTCAGCGGACCTGTTTTATCATAGGAAAAGCCACTGTAAATATATACATAACGTCCACCTATTGTGGCAAAAAAGCTGGCGCCTGAAGGATCAAACTTCTGGTTTTCACTGTATGTCGTCTTCGGACGCCCGGAAAGCACAATACTTGTAATATCACTGGCAGATGGTTTTTTGACTGTCATTGACCAGCTGGTCTGTTTTCCCTTATAATTGATCGTCAGTTCCCTTGTCCCTGTTTCCGAATTATCAAATCCGGTGATCATATCCTTCGTGATCGTTACTGATGTAGAATTATTAACAATAAGCGTCCCCCAGTACGCCGGAACCTCTCCCACGTAACACGCTGTCGGTACACGGGAAACAGAAAGTGATCTGATCGCCGATGCATCTGCACGTTCCGGCAGTCCATCCTTGGAAATCTGCCAGTCTCCGTCAAAGCTCCAGCCTTTATATGAGTTCGGATCCTTCATCTGCTCTGCTGTAAGAACACCGCCTGTTGTAAGCGTCTGTTCCGTGTTTGTCCCGATGAGCGCTCCCTGGCCGTTTTTACCATAACAATCCGAAACATGTCCATTCAGACCGATAGCAGAATTGAGTACATTTGCATTTACCTGTGCACAGATCTGACCTGTAACTGCTGTTCCGCCAGTCACGCGAAGCGTACCTGTAAAAGCACACTGTTTCACATATCCGCCCATGTTTCCAAACTGTTCGATCCGGCCGGCAATGCCTCCAAGGTAAACCTGATAAGAATTTCCGTTAGCCTGTGTGACAGAAAGATTTCCTCCTGCAACACATTTTTCAATAGTACCAATGTTTACTCCTGCGATACCACCAACATAGCTGTCTGTAGCTGTCATGGATATGGAAATATTTACTCCGGACGAACAGCCGCTGATAGTACCGGCCACCTCATTCTCTCCGACAATCCCGCCAAAAGCCGGATGGCTCATGGAACTGGTAGAGCCCATATGTCCTGTTACCGTTCCGGTTACCCTGCAATCCTGGATCTTACCGGTATTATACTGTGCCACAACACCATGGATATCATGACTGTCATAATCAAAATCCGCAACAATATTCAGATCCTTTATCGTTCCTGCATTCTGCTGGATCAGAGGCTTTTGGAGACCGGTTATTGTGAAACCGGCTCCGTCCAGCGTTCCACTGAAATACGATGCCGAAAAATTTGTCCTTCCGTCTGTACTGATATTTTTTGTCAGACGATAGTATGCTCCCTGGTTTGCCTGAATCAGATTAAGATCATCGATCGAAGATATCTTATATGGATTTGCAAACGTACCATCTCCCTCTGCCGGTGCAAGGGAAGAGCTTCTGCTTCCAATGATACGATAAACAATCCCTGCGGAGCCATCCGTCGGAACGGTAAACTTACCGTTCGACAGCTTCACCAGGATTGCCGATGCTGCCGGCAATGTATGGTTTTCATTGCTGTCCCCTGCATAAACCGGAAATGTCGCTGCCTTTGCCGCAGCAATGGTATCCCCGTAAAAGCTGTATTTACCGGAGCTCTCACCGGCTGCAACTGCCGTATAAAAATCCGCCATAAGCTCCTTAAAAGAAACTCCGGTTACTTTCTCCAGATATTGCTCACAGCTGAGAGAAGAAGCATCGATCGTATAAAACTTTGGAAGCACCTTCATAGGCTGATAGCTTCCTGCCATCCGGTCGATAACATATCTTACAAAAAGATACGGCATTCCATAGTCCTGTGCATTGTCATCCCGGTAATTCTCGTAGATCAGCGAAGATCCTGAACGGATGACCGTATTACTTCCAATACCATTCAGCCAGCCGCTGCTGTCCGTTCCTCCCCAGAGATAGTCCATGACAGCCACTGCAAGACCCTCATTCAGCCACGAATATCTGCCGGTACTCATAAATCCGGTTTTCAGCCAGAGGATTGCATGCTGTCCCTCATGAACAAGAAGGCCATTTCGCTTTGACATCTCCCCCGAAACATAAGAGGATGCTGACGGTGTGTTGATATGGATTGCTGTGATCCCTTCATCATACATATACATACCGCTGGCGCTGCTTAAAGACTCCAGCAGGATCGACAGCTTGCCTGAGCCATCCTGTGCCGGAAAATCACCTGCACAGAGCTGGTTAAGGATACGGTAAGGCTGACCATCGTAGACAGCTGCCATATCCGCAGCAATCAGAGATGTTTTCCCTGCGGTATCGTAATCTGCCTTCAGGGTCTCATCCATCCACACATAGCAGTGTTCCCCAACTCCGATGCATACATATGTTTTTCCATATGTATCATGGCCGTTAGTTCTATAGATGTACTTTTTTTCACCTACCTGATAGGTGGTCGCCGCAGCCTGTACAGCAGTCAGCATCGGTTGGTCATCCTGCATGTATGCCTGCAGCTGATCATCCTCCAAACTCTGTACCTGCCCCACATCTGCTGCCTCTCCCGCAGTTCCCTCTGTTGCCGCCTGCGCCGATGCATTGCTTCCACCCTGCACGACTGCATAATCTTCTGCTTCAGAGTCCGCCGCCTGTGCCGATGTCCCGTCAAACTGCAAGGTTCCCGTATTTCCGGGATTTGTGGTATCTGTGTTAATGATAACTGCATATTCCCCGGAAAATGTTTCTCCTGGCTTACCCTCCTGAACTGCTGCAAAAACCTCTGTTCCGCAAAATAACCCCAGAAACAGAAAACAGCACATAAGCCGGAGACAGAAATCTTTTGTCTTTTTCATCCTCTTTCCTTTCCTCTTCTCAGCTGACTGAGTTCTTTGATTTTTGTGTTTATTCTACCATATTCACAATATTCATACAATTCCAAATATTTGATTTTTATTATCATAAAGCTTCTTTTTCTGCCTCCGTTGCAGCTGTTCGCCTGCCGTGTATACAAAAAAAAGCGAAAAGCTCTGGTATTGGTATCGTACAGAACTTTTCGCTCTTATTGAACTACTCTTATTGATATTCAGCATGACTGCCTTCAGCTCCAGTGACGGGTCTGCATCCGGAATTGAAAAGATTTCCGACAGTTTCAAAACTTCATCAGCTCCAGCTTCTTCTCCCTGGTCAGCTGCTTGATCCGGTATTCCCGGCTCATGGCCTCCTCCTTTGTGGCAAAGCCTTCGTAATACACCAGCTTCACCGGCCTTTTGGCCCGGGTATATTTGGCGCCTGCTTTGCCTTCATTATGGGCTTTCATCCGCCTGACAAGGCAGTTTGTCCAGCCGGTGTAGAGCGTGCCGTCTGCACACTGCACGATGTATGTATAGTTCATAGCAGTCTCCTCTTCTGTAAAAAATTTATGCAATACAATGCCAAATGCCAGTACATCTTCAGTAACATCAACCCTGATATTTGCCTCCCTGTAAAACAAATATCTGAACACTTTTCTGATTTGCCTTCCTGTAAAACAAATATCTGAACACTTTTCTGGACAGTGTGATCTGTCTTCCGTGATATTTCCTCTCCTGTAAAACAAACATCCAGTCGACCGCATTCTTTCTATGTAAAGACAGCCACCAACATTTCTTCAGCAGCCATCCTTCTATACTCAAGCAGCCGGCACAATTCATGTATTTCACTTATAACAAAGATAAAGCAGGCTGGGATTCCGGCTGCGGATTTTCCCACCTGCTTTATTATACGGTCATTTCTTATTTCTGTGAATATAGAATTCTCTGCATAGCTGCTCTATAGGTATTCGTATTCTGATCTTGCTGTATTTCACGATCAATAAGATCTGCCTACTCCATCACATAATTCTTCAGCACATAAATCTTCCCATCACACTCCACAGCCTCCACCTTCACAGCCTGCTCCTGCGTTTCCGGATAATATCTGGAAGAGAAAACAACCTCTCCGCCATTCACATAGATTTCCACAGCTGTAGTATCCGCAAGAACTCTGATGCTTTCGATCACACCGGACGGAACATGCGCCTTACGTACTTTACGTCCGGCACCGGCCTTCTCGGAGAGAGTTAAGATCACATCTCTGTCCTGATATTCCAGGAAGAGATTTTCCCCAAGGCTCACTTTACCCTGCTCACCTTTTACCTGAACATCCAGATCAAACGGTCCATTCACCGGAATCTCCGCACTGGAACCGCTGACAGAAACGCCAGCCTTTCTCAGCCCGTTCAGTTCTTCCACCGGATACTGATAAAGCATTCCGTTTTTATACGTAACTTTCCTTGGAACAGTCAGGCAATGTTGCCAGCCTTCGCTCTCTGCTGTAGGATTCACATACTCCTCATCTGCATCCGGCATTCCCATCCAGCCGATCAGGATCCGTCTGCCCTTTCCATCCTGGAATGTCTGGGGTGCATAGAAATCAAAGCCGTGGTCCCATTCCCGGAAAGCTTTTTCCTCCGGCTTTCCATCCTTCAGGATAAAGTATCCGGACTGATAGATGTTCTGAAAACGGAACTCTTCTCTGGTCAGTCCCTGGGGAGATACAGAAAGCACCTCCTGTCCCTCAAGAGTGAAAAAATCCGGGCACTCCCACATGTATCCGAATGCCTTTTCTGTAGTAAGCTCACTGTCAAATTTCCAGTTCTTCAGATCTTCGGATCTGTAAAAAAGTACGGCGCCCTGGTCGCTTTTCTGACGGCCGCCAAGGATCATCCGGTACTCTTTCCCCTCCTTCCAGACCTTCGGGTCACGGATGTGGCAGGTGTAATTCTCCGGATAATCCTCACAGGAAACTGCAACCTCCTTTGTTCCGAAATGAAGGCCGTCCGCACTCTCCACATGAAGAGTGCTGGACTGTCTTCCGTTATTGATATAATCATAATCTCCATCCATCTTGATGTTTCCTGTGTAGAAAAGATGAAGCTTATCTTTCTCCGCAATGGCAGAGCCTGAGTAAACACCATGACAGTCATAAATGCTGTCCGGCAGAAGCGGAACCCCTTCATATCTCCAGCTGATCATATCTTCACTGGAGTAATGTCCCCAGAATTTCAGTCCACCGTTGGCCTCAAACGGAGAATACTGGAAAAACACATGATATCTTCCCTTGTACCAGCATAATCCGTTCGGGTCATTGAGCCATCCCACAGGCGGCATCAGATGATGGGTCAGACGGTTTGTCTGCATCGTCCTGGCAACTGCTGCCGTTTCCTCGATTTTTCGCACTTCCTCTGCAAGGACCTTGGTCAGAGAACTCATTTTATTTTACCTCCAGTACTTCAGAACCATTATTTACTGTTCCTTCTGCAAGCATTTTTACTTCTTCATAATCATCGGTATTGGTTACGATCAGCGGTGTGGTCACATCATAGCCGGCTGCCTTAATAGCATCCATATCAAAGGTGATCAGTGTCTGGCCTTTTTTGACCACGTCACCGTCCTTTACATGAGCAGTGTAGAATTTACCGCCAAGCTCAACGGTGTCAACGCCGATATGGATCAGCAGCTCCAGACCACTTTCTGTTGCAAGCCCGATGGCATGCTTTGTGTCAAAAATTGTAGAAACCGTAGCATCACAGGGTGCTTTTACTTCACCTTTGGACGGAATCACTGCCATGCCCTTTCCAAGGACTTCAGATGCAAAGGTTGCATCCTTTACTTCTGAAAGCGGAATCGCAGTTCCCTCAAGCGGGCTGTAGAGGGTCTGTGCACCTGTCTCTGAAGTTTTCTCCTGGGCAATTTCTGCCGGAGCATCTGATTTTTTCTCTGCTTCAATATTTTTTTCAGCTGTTTCCTGTACCTCATCCTTATATCCGAACATCCAGGTAAGCACAAAAGCCACACCAAATGCGATGGCAAACATCAGGATATAACCAACTGGATTATTCAGGCACAGCAGGATTCCGAAGATACCGGTAACACCGGTTCCTGTGGCACCAAGACTGCTAATGGAGGCAAAAAGTGCTCCGCATGCACCACCCAGGCAGCCCATGATAAACGGCTTTCCAAAGCGAAGATTTACACCGAAGATTGCCGGTTCTGTGATTCCCATGCATGCGCTTAAGGCAGAAGGAACAGCCATGGATTTGATCTTCTGATTTCTGGATTTCAGGCCTACAGCAAGAGCTGCACCACCCTGTGCAATGTTAGCTGCAGATGCAAGTGGCAGCCAGTAGGTAACGCCGAATTTGGCCAGCTGTCCAAGGTCAATGATAGTGTACATGTGATGAACACCGGCAACAACAGTCGGTGCATAAAAGGCACCCATGATAAAGCTTCCGATTCCAAATGGCAGTGCGATCAGCCACTGGATCCCATCCAGAAGTCCGTTCTCAACAGCTACGAAGATCGGTCCGATAATGGAAAGTGTAAGATAACCGGTTACAAAAACACTGACAAGTGGTGTTACAAAAAGATCGAACATTGCAGGTACGATCTTATGAAGTCTTTTCTCGATCTGTGCCAGTACCCATACTGCAATGATAACCGGGATCACATGTCCCTGATATCCCACCATATCAATGGAGTAAAGTCCAAACCATACCTTCTGCGTTGCCTGCACACCCTCTGTTGCAACAGTCCAGGCATTCTGCAGATTTGGATGGATCATGATCATACCGATAACCGCACCCAGATAAGGGTTGGCACCGAATACCTTCGCACCACTGTAAGCGATAAGGATCGGCAGAAATGTATACGCTGTGTTACTGAAAAGCTGTGCAAATACATAAATGGAACCATTGGTGTTAATATTCAGGAAGCCGTTGTTTACCATGAAGTTCAGGGCTTCCATGATTCCCATCAAAAATCCACTGGCTACGATAGCTGGGATGATCGGGACAAAAATATCTCCCAGTGTCTTGATCAGTCTCTGTATCGGATTAGCCTTGGATGCTGCCACCTTCTTAAGCTCATCCTTACTGCTCTCTGATATTCCGGCGATCTGGATAAATTCATCATAAACCTTGTTTACAACTCCTGTTCCCAGGATGATCTGCATCTGTCCCTGTGCGAAAAACACGCCCTTCACACCGTCGATGTTCTCTACATATTCCTTATCCGCCTTGTCATTATCCGCAATGACCAGACGAAGCCTTGTTGCACAGTGCGCCGCGGAAATGATGTTTTCTTTCTTTCCTACATGATCATAGATTTCCTGTGCTGTCTTTCTGTAATCCATGTCCTTCCTCCTTTTCTGCTACTGTTCCCGGACAGTCATCTCTTTCTGCTTTCCCTTTCTTCGGATCAGATCTGTCTGTTCTTTCTTCAGCTTCCCGGGATTTATTATCTCTGATCCATTGTTTTTTATTTATTTATGAGATTGATTTCATATATCCATTCATACAAGGAACGGTAATCTTTCCATTTTTTTAAGTTTTTTGATGATTTTAACACTTTTCAATGGTTTGTTTTATGTTGTTGCTTGCGCTCTTATGTGGAATCGTTCTCATATCTTGTTTGTATTATAACTACTGCATTATTATTTGTAAATCCGTAACATCTCACAAATTTCTTCGGTCAAAATTGTACATATTCCATAAGAACAGATGCAAGACAGACAAACCAGTCAGGACATCGCAGAAAAAATCTGGCATTTTTCTGTGTTTGCTCAGCCATAACACAGCACCACACAAAAAGAAGCAGGTCTTTTTCTCCCAAAAGATCTGCTCCTGTTCCACAATAGCTTATAATTTCTTCCTCTGTCTGCGAGGATATTCTCTGTTACCTGTGGGATTCCCGTTCCACAAGCTCACATCCCATTTTTATTTCCTTGCTGATCCCGGTATCGTTCTCAATAAGATCAGCCAGCATGGCTGCTGCCTCCATTCCGCTGGTCTTATAATAAAAATGTACCGTTGTCAGCTTCGGTTCCACGATCTTACCCGGAACTCCATCCCCAATCCCTGCGATCTGAACATCCTCGGGAATGCGAAGCCCGATCTCCTTCAAATAAGTCATGGCGCCCACCGCCATAGTATCCGTAGCACACACAAGAGAATCTATGGAAGGCTCCTCCTCAAAAAGCTCCTTCGCCATCTCATACCCGGAATCCATGGTAAAGCTTCCGATCTTCATCCTCTCCGGCACGACCTCCAGCTTAGCTTTATGGATAGCATCCATAAAACCCTTTTTCCGGCAGGCACCAACTGCCTCGTCCTTATCTGTAACGCCGATATAGGCAAACTTTTTCCCCTTCTCCGCCAACTTCTCCGTGACCTGAAAAGCTGCTTTATGATCATCCTGATAAATACATGGATATCCGTCCAGATGCTGTCCCAGGATCACGATCGGTACCTTATAATCCTTCAGCATCTGTTTATGCTTTCTGGTAAACATGGTAGCAATAAAAACCACTCCGTCCACCTGGCGTTCTTTAAACAGAGAAAGGTATTTCAGCTCTTCTTCCACATCATTATTGGTATTGGCCAGAATAAGCTGATATCCTCTCCGTGTAAGAATATCACTGATCCCTGTCACCTCACGGCTTATGGTATCTGAATTGATCTTTGGAAGGATGACACCGATGAGACTGGTTTTTTTGGTCCGCAGTGTCTGTGCCTGGGAGGATGGCTGATATCCTGTCTCCTGGATCACCCTGCGGATGACTTCCTTTTTTTCACTGCTGACATATCCATTATTCAGATATCTGGATACCGTAGCTCTGGAAACTCCGGCAAGCCTGGCTATTTCATTAATGTTCATAACTTATGTACCTCTTCTTTTGTCCTGTTATATCTGTCCTTGTATGCATATTTATAATATAGATTATACACGGTTTCTTTCCGGTAAAAAAGATTCTTTTCCTATGTAAATGGAAATTTTTATTACTGCTCACTCCGTTCTCACTAATACGCTTCACAACGCAGAGGATACGGGATGCATATACCTCCCATCCCGTATCCTCCATACTCTGTTTCCAAAAATCTCCCCGGCATATCTGTTTTTCGGTTTTCCCTGTCATTCCAGATATTCAAACGGATCTACCGGCACGCCATCCTTTTTCATTGCAAAATAAAGATTCGGGCCTTCTACAGAATAATATTTGGTAGGTGCACTGATATTTCCGATCACTTCACCCTCCTTTACTGTGTCACCTTCTGCCACAGTAAGGTCCTTCAGCTGCCCGTATACTGCCTGATAACCATTTCCCAACTCCATAGTCACAGTCGTTCCCGTGCAGGCATCCTGCACAACAGAAAGCACCTGACCATCAGCCGCCGCATACACCGGCGCATCCTCCACTGCCTGCAAAGCAATGGCAGAGCTCACACGATACTGATCCAAAGTCGGATAATATACGGTTTCATCCATATTGTAATCCACAAGAACCGTTCCTCTGACCGGCCATTCCATAATGGAATCCTCCGTAAAATCCAAAGCCTGTGCCGCAATTCCGACAGCTGAGGTCTCTGCGGTATCTGTGGAAGCTCCAGCTCCGTTATTCACCGCTCCCTCTGCCGATGTATTTCCGGCATTATCTGCTGTATTTCCAGTGCCATCTGTGCGGCTTCTGTCTGCACCTGCCGCCGCAGACACGCTCCTATCATCCGTACCACTTCCATTATCTGCATCTGCCGCTGCATTTTCGGCTGTACCACTTCCTGCAGTCTCACGGATGCTTCCTGTCACTCCATCTGCTCCGGCTTCTGAAGCTCCTGACAGACCTGCTTCATCTCCGGTTTCTCCATCAGAGATCTCATCCTGTGCTACATCCTGCCAGCCATCTCCGGCAGCTGCCGCATCCTCTGCGTTTTCCCCGTCCGAAAGCTCCTCTTCCAGCCCGGTCTCTTCTACCTGTACAGAATTTTCCTCCTGGGGATTTTCTGCGATGGGCTTTGTTCCAAGCTGATAAACAGTAATCCCAAGTGCCGCCACTGCTGCCAGAACACCTCCGTTGATAATACCTCTCACAATTTTACTTTTCATATTCTTTCCACCTCTGTCTGATATGTTCATTTTCAGTAACAGAAAAAGCAGTAAAGCTGCCGTTTCGGTCACCATTTCTATATCTATAGAGTGTCCAGAATATGGCTGTCTATTCATTTTTTGAATATTTTTTTATCAGACGTTGCTTCGGATGCCTGACTTTCTTTAATCCTCAGCTTTCAGCTCCATCTCCGGAAAATATTTTTTCAGGATCTCCTCCGCACTGCTTCCGTTTTTTGCCATCTCATTTCCACCAAATTGGGAAAATCCCACACCATGACCGCTGCCACGCACTCGCAGATAATAAATATCATCCTTTTTCTTCAAACTGAAATTCGCGGATTCCAGTCCCATTCCCGCTGCAAAGCTTTCTCCCTCCAGAAGTGTTTCCCCAATCGTAAGCTCTGTCACATAACCGGCACTGTCCCGTTTTTTGATCTTCAGCTCCCCGGAAAGCTGCCCCGCAGGAATTTCCACGATTTTTATACGATCCGGAGATTTTTTGTCCTCACTGCTATCTGCCGATTTCAGATATGTATACGCCTCATCATGAAAAGCTTCTTCCCCGCTGCGGGTTTTCCCTGCGCTTCTCTTATGCCAGGGAGTCAGCCTCACTTTTCCTTCATATGTAAGTACCTGTCCATCCGTCTCTTTTACTGCCTGCTCATAGATCTGCCTTTTTTCTGCAAAAAAATATCTCCAGACTTCCTCTGTACTTCCGTTTTCCCTCAGGATCTCTGCCAGATTTTTCCCCTCGTCCAGCCACCTTTGAATATTCGACCGTGCGATCACAGTCTGCGCTTTTATGGTTTCTTTTTTCATATCCGGGGAAATCTGCGAAAAAACAATGACCGGGAGATATTCTTCCATATCCGGCACCCTCTCTGCCAGGACCCTCTCCGGTCCATTAATGGTTGCCGCCGAAAAATAAGGAAGAACAATTGCTAAAAACACCAGACAATATCGAAGAAGCGCATATTTTTTCATAAAAAACACCATAAGCGTTCTTTTTCCTAATATATGTTCTTTTGCCAAAAATTATTATTTGCTGTATACTATAGCAGTTCTATGAATCAATGCATCAAAAAAAGTTATTCCGAACATGCTGCAGTAATTTATGGAAATGCTATGTATCAATCCAAAAAGTATCTGCAGCGATCAGTCCTGCTCACCGCTTATTGCTTGCCACGAATGGAGGTATCACACACCATGCTTGCCATCTTTCTCGCACCATTATATATTCTCATTAATATTTATATCGTCCGCTGGATGATTTTGTGGATGGGTGCCTGCGCTCATTTTTTCCAGACCTTTGCGTTCCGGGCATGCTTTGCAGGTGTTTATATTTTTCTGTCCACTTCTCTTCTGACCTGTTTTCTCATCCGGAAGCCCCCTGCGCTCCACCGCTTCCTGAAAAATACGGCAAATTATTTTCAGGGAACATTTCTTTACATCCTGATCGTAATCGTAACTACAGATCTCTGCAGACTGATCCTGAAGCATACGCTTCATCCGGCCTGGATGTATTCCCGGAAAGCCTTCGTAGTCACAGGCGCTGTCTGCACCCTTCTGATCATTGGTGTCAGTCTCTATGGGATTTTTAATCAGTGGAATATTAAGACAAAAACTTATGATGTGAAAATAGACAAGCAGATGAAGGGAATGGACTCCCTGAAGATCGTCCTGCTCGCAGACATTCATTTCGGTTACAGTATCGGAGAAAAACATGCCGGGCTTCTTGTAAAAAAGATCAACGCCGAAGATCCGGATCTGATCTGTATTGCAGGCGATATTTTTGATAACGAATATGAAGGGATCAAAAACCCGAAAAAAACAGCGGCCATTCTCCGTTCGCTGAAATCCAGATACGGCGTTTATGCCTGTTGGGGCAACCATGATCTCAGCGAACCGATTCTGGCCGGTTTTACCTTCCGCAATGCAAAAAAAGATTATGATGATCCCAGAATGCGGAATTTTCTGGAATCTGCCAACATCCGGCTTCTCGATGACGAAACCGTCCTCATAGATAAACGGTTTTATCTGACAGGCCGTAAGGATCCTTCACGCTGCCGAAAAATGTCCGATACCCGTAAGGATCCTGACCAGCTTACAGCCTACCTTGACAAAACACTCCCGATTATTTTTATGGATCATCAGCCCGGTCAGCTGGATGAAGTGGCAGCCGCAGGCGCAGACCTTGATCTCTGCGGCCATACTCATGACGGCCAGCTGTTCCCTCTGAACATCATCACCGGCCTGATCTGGGAAAATTCCTGCGGCTACCTGAAAAAGGGGACTATGCACAACATCGTTACCTCCGGTGCCGGCATATGGGGCCCGAATATGCGTACTGCCACAAACAGCGAGATCTGTTCGATCACAGTACATTTTTATCCTGCCAGACCTAACTCCTCTGATCCCTCATAAATATCTTCCACCGGCAGCTCCTCCGCACGCTCACTATCCTCTTCTGTTCCGTCATTTTCTTCTTCCGTTTCAGAGTCCTTCGGAAACTCAATTACTTCAGCCGTATCACCACTTTCTGATATCTCCGGCTCTTCACTGGAATCATCAAATATCTCTTCCTCAGTATTATCGTCCGTCTTTCCTTCTTCAGAACTCATATTGAGTTCCTCGCTGCTCTCTTCTTCAACTTTCTTTTCACTGTTTCGGATGATCTCAAGGGCTTCTGTTTCTGAAATAATGCCTGAATTATCTTCCATTGCATTTGCTTCCGGCACTTCATAATCATATACAAAGGTATTGACTGGCATAAGCTTGTTTGACTGCACATCATAGTCAAATACATGCCACAGGTATCCTTCCCTGTTAACCGGTACATTTGCCTGGTAGATCTGTTTTCCACCCCGGTAAACGGTTACTTTGGCTGACGAAGCAGATAATTCTGTACTCGCATCATCTTCACCATTTGTATAATCGTATACATAAAAGCTATATTTTCTTCCGGTGAAGCCTTTGTATATGGTTGTTGTTTCCGGTCCATAGCTGCTTGTATCATCCAGATCCAGATTTGCTATTACATCTCCATCCTCTGAATATGCATTTTTATCCCTATAGTATACATGGAAGTAGTCATCTCCGTTTTCATCAGCAGGTCCCAGCAGATGAGAATCCAGATCTCGCGGAGTTTCTCCCCATGTAAGCACGATTTGAAGAAGTCCCTCATCTCCTGCACTGATATTGGTCGGTGACATTGTTACATCACGTTCACTGCATGCATTTGCCTGAACTACAACATTGATATGGGCAGAAACAAAATCTTCATTGCTTGCATTCAGCGTATAGTTTCCGGCTGGCACGGTCAACGTATAGGTTCCATCTGCTGATACGCCTTCTTTCACAGTTTCTCCGATCACATTATCCCAGCCCTTACGTAATTCATAAGTTACATTTTCTATATTTCCACCGGTCATGGAATGAATAAATCTTCCACTCAGCTCACCATCTCCGGCTTCTGCTCTGGATACCATCAGGAAAGATTCTGCGTATGTGATCTGGTTCGCTGATACTCCCATGGAACTGCTTTCATATTTCTGGTAACCGGTTGCTGTGACAACAATTTTGTAGATTCCTTCATCAAGATCATTAAATGAATAAGTTCCATCTTCTTTCGTGAAAGTTTTTTCAACCTTGACTGTTCCGGAATATGCTTCCACGCTGGCATTTTTTACAGGAGCTTTACTGTTTGAATCCAAAACGCTTCCCTCAATGCTTCCGGCTCCGACTGTACATTTATCTACCAGTGTTCCATTTTCAAAATGAACCTTCAATTTTAGTGGATTATCGTCATCATCAGACAGAAAATCCTTGGACAACGTATAATGCCATACCGTTTTCAGGAACTTTCCGACCACCGTATCCGGATTCAACTCACCCGCTGCGTAAATATAGGTTCTTACATCAGAACAAAGCACATTTCCGGCATCACGAACTGTATAGGATACGCTTGCCTTTGCCGCAGGTCCTACCTTAATATCAATTCCTGCCAGATCCCATGTCTCCAATGCAGTCAGATTTAATCCAAACTGAAGACCGCATTTCGCAGATCCTTCTATTGTGACCGGTGTCAAAGTCTGACTGAAATCATGGATAAATCTTCCATTTCCATCTTTGAATTCATATCCGCCGGTTGCTTCAACGGAATATTTCACAACAAACTGCCCGGACACATCATAAAACAGAGAAACCACCAGATCTGCAGAAAGACCAGTTGTACCAAGCTTTATAGGAACTCGTCCCAGTTCAAGTACATCGCTGACTGTTTCCATAGTTCCACTTGCATGTTTGATCTGCTGCTCTGAATTCACGCCACTTATATAAAGTCCGCCTTCGAAATCAGCTTTTCCTGTAACTGACGCAATAAAATGCCTTACCTCTATCTTTCCCCAGCTAAATCCGGCATCCAGCTTACAGCTTACATCCGGAATCGTAACAGCAACAGAACCGGATAGCTTCACCTTATCATTAAATTTATGATTAAGATCAAATTTCAATTTACCTGGAACCGGAATACTTCCGCCGAGAGTAAGTCCTCCTGCCGGCACCTCACTTGAATTTTCCGGAATATACTCATATTGAACGCCCTCTGCAGTTACCTGCATATTTTCCGGATCTGCAATTCCTGCACCTTCAAAATCAATTGATTTGTAAACCTCTGAAATATCATCCGGTTTGCCGGCCTTAATGATCAGACGGCCCAGTCCGTCCTTTGTGATATTCTGGACTTTTAATGCAATATCTGTATCTGTTCCCATTTCCTTTGCAGAAAACAGTACAACCTTTCCGGTTTCCAGATTTTTATAAGCATTTCCATCTTTTACTGTGATCGTATAAGTTCCGTCACTGTTCTGGACAACATTGTATATATTTTTGGAAGTATCTTTGACTTCAACTACATTTGTTGCATAGGTAACCTTGCTGTCATAATTCTCATCGATTACTGAGTCCTCAGTGATCTGGTCGATAGCTTTTAAGATCTGAGCTGCATCATTTCCGTTAATTGCCTTCTCCGGTTCAAAGGTATCTCCATTCAGAGACAGCATATTCTTTTTCAGTGCAATAGCTACAACATTTTTATACCTGATCTGAGCCGCATCTGCACATGTCGGTTCTTCATCCGTAGTTTCATATCCCATAAGCATTACTGCTGTATATGCGGCAAACTCTCTTGTTGCATATTCGTCAGGATAAAAATATGGAACATCCTGCTCATCGGTTTCATCGGGAATGATTCCCATAGTTTTTGCAATTTCTGCTGCGATTCCATTTTCATTTTCTCTGGTATCAGCATAATAATAATTTTTGCTATCAAACTGCTCTTCATACTTGCAGCCAACTTTATCCAGAAGAAGTTTTACCCATTCACCTCTGGTGTATTCATGTCCGGAATCCTGCACGTATTTTTTCGTAACAAAAATCCTTGCAAAGATTTTTATTCCTTTTACTTTGGCAACGATCGATGTATTTCCCTCTCCGACTGCCTGGACAACACCTGTTTTTGTTACTGTTGCAATTTTCTGATCAGCAGATGACCAGCTTACTTTAACACCCTTTTCCTTAAAACCAAGCTGGATACTTTCCCCTTCTTCCAGAGTAGCTTTTTGATTTTTCAGTGTTGGTTTCACAACTGTTATCTTACATCGATATGTTCTCTTCTTGGAATCTTTAAAGGTTACTGTACATGTTCCTGTTCCTGTTACAGAAACCGTACCATCTTTTTTTACCTTGGCAACCTTTGTATTTGAACTTGAGGCAGTTTTGATCACATCACCCTTTATCGAAAGCTTCCTGGACGTATTCGCTGTTCCCCATACAAATTTTAAGCTCTTTGCAGACAGATAAGGATTTTTTACCGTAACCTTACAGGTATACACTTTTTTTCCTATTTTAGCCTTAACCACTGTTGTTCCGGTTTTTACTGCTGTTATTTTTCCCTTAGAGCTGACTTTAACGATTTTTTTATTGGCAGAACTCCATACCGTCTTTCCCGAAACACCGTTTACTTTTAACTGCAGACTTTTTCCCTTTACATACAATACGGCTTTTTTCACTGACATTCCCGGGCTTTTTACTGTAACCTTACAGGTTAATGTCTTTTTGGCAATTCTGGCCTTTACTGTTGCGGTTCCGGTCTTCACAGCCGTTATCTTTCCCTTTGACGAAACCTTTACAACTTTATTATTGGAAGAAGACCATTTCACGGCTTTCTTCCAGTTTACAACCTTTAACTGTGATGTTTTTCCCACGTACAAAACCTTTTTTGTACTGTTCAGTCTGGGATTTGCAGCTGCATTTGCTGGCATGCTGATTCCTAAGATCAACATCAGGATCAGCATCAGCGGCAGCAATTTTTTTGATGCACTTTTTCTCTTCATAAGCACTTTTCCCTTCTACTGTACTATGCTATAATGTTCATCAATTATAAATTTTCGAGATCATTCGAAATCATTTATAATTAATCCCCCGTAAATTATCAGACTATCAACCAAGAAAGGAGAAAAATCATGAGTGTCACCGTAAATCCAAAAGCACGCCAAATTTTACCGGTTATTCTGGGCTGCTGCGTAATCGGAACTGTTTTTTTTCTGGCAATAACTATCTGTTCCGCCATAAAATATCATGATTACGTACCTGTAGATGCTGTTATATCATCTGTCAGCCGCTCAAATAATCCTAACAAGCCTCATAGTTCCAATTATCATAACTATGTGAAGTACTCTTACACCTACAAGGAACAAAACTACACAGCTGACCGAATCGAGTTTTTACGTCTCGGCAAAGCCCCCGGAAAGCATGTTCAGATTAAATGTGATCCGCAGAATCCAAACCAGATCCAGAATATCTATTCTATGACCATCTGTATTGTCTTCCTGGTAATCCTGATCATAACAGATTTCCTGCTCATTCTTATGATAAAGTCTTAATACTGTACAGCTATGCTCTAATTATATAACATTTTTATCTCTTGAACTTTGTCAAATTTGTCGCAAAGTGAACATTTTTTGTCGAAAATGTCCATAATAATTTTTTATCGCATTGACATACTCCTACCATTGAAATCCTACTCGATGGCTCTGCTGATTCGTTCGTCAGTACGTAATTTTCTATGATATAAAAAAGACGGTTACGCTGAATCACAACGTAACCGTCTTCCACAGATATAAAACAAAATTCCCACCTACTGCCTTGAGCAATAAATGGGAATTTATCTGATCCACTTAAAAAGTGAGGCATCGGGGATTCGAACCCCGGACAACTTGATTAAAAGTCAAGTGCTCTACCGAC
>ENA-OPCD01000651-OPCD01000651.1-human-gut-metagenome-genome-assembly--contig:-NODE-651-length-29194-cov-2.710354_pt1 | contig 29194 bp, 19 predicted proteins | sample MGYA00241560_ERZ501471 | MGnify/ENA primary metagenome ERZ501471 (study PRJEB25962, sample SAMEA2042578) | human gut metagenome | biome: human gut; feature: human-associated habitat; material: faeces...
TCGCCACCGCTTAACACACGGACAAGACTTTCGATATGTTTGGTCGTAAGTCCGCATTTTGCAAGGGCAGAACGCACTTCGTACTGGCTGAAAGACGGGAATTCTTCCCAAATCTCATCGATACAGGTGTTCCTGTTCTCGCCTTTGATCTCCTGCTCAAAATATCCGATCTCTAAATTCTCGCCGAGTTCCACAGAACCGCCAAGCGATGGGATCAATCCTAAAATACTCTTTAACAGTGTCGTCTTACCGATTCCATTTGCGCCGACAAGTGCGATTTTATGTCCACGCTCCATGGAGATATTTAACGGTTTTGACAGCGGTTCGTCATATCCGATCACAAGGTCTTTCGTCTCGAAAATATAGCGTCCCGGTGTTCTTCCGAGTTTGAAATTAAATTCCGGCTTCGGACGCTCGGCAGCAAGCTCAATGACATCCATTTTGTCTAACTTCTTCTGGCGGGACATTGCCATATTTCTTGTGGCAACACGCGCTTTGTTCCGGGCGACAAAATCCTTTAACTCACTGATCTCCTGCTGCTGTTTGCGGTAAGCTGCCTCTAACTGGGACTTTTTCACCTCATAGACTTCCTGAAACTTATCGTAATCCCCGACATACCGGTCCAGACGCTGATTTTCCATATGGTAAATAATATTCACAACGTCATTCAAAAACGGAATATCGTGAGAGATTAAGATAAACGCATTCTCATACTCCTGCAGATAACGTTTCAACCACGCGATGTGCTCTGCGTCAAGATAGTTCGTCGGCTCGTCTAAAAGAAGAATGTCCGGTTTTTCCAGCAAAAGCTTTGCCAGAAGAACTTTCATACGCTGTCCGCCGCTTAAATCCGTGACATCATGAGACAGTCCAAGCTCAAGCAGTCCAAGCGCTCTCGCCACTTCCTCCACCTTCGTGTCAATGATGTAAAAATCGTGCATGGTCAATGTATCCTGGATCACACCGAGTTCTTCCATCATCGCATCCATCTCGTCCGGTGCCGCCTCACCAAGCCTGTCACAGATTTGGTTCATGTTTTCTTCGAGTTCAAACAGCCATGCGAACGCCGATTTTAACACACTCTCGATTGTCATGCCTTTGGTCAGTGTGGAGTGCTGGTCGAGATAACCGACACGGACGTTTTTCGCCCATTCCACTTTTCCCTCGTCCGGCATAAGCTTTCCGGTCACGATATTCATAAATGTGGATTTTCCCTCGCCGTTGGCGCCGACTAATCCGATGTGTTCTCCCTTCAAAAGCCGGAAAGACACGTCATTAAAAATTGCCCTGTCACCAAATCCGTGTGTCAGGTGTTCCACGTTTAAAATACTCATACTGAATCCTTTCGTTTTTAATTACATTGTTCAATTTTTCACAATTTGCTCTACTCTGGTGGGAAGTTTCGCAGTTATTTTTTACTTGTACAACATCTTCTTCGTCTTTTTCAGGACATGGAAATATGCCGGGAATAAAAATGCATCCGCAAAGATCCATGCCACCGGGCTTGCAAAGCACGCTGCCACGTAGCCGAAAACAGGCACAAACGCAAATCCGACTAATGTTCTTGCAACCATCTCAAACACTCCTGCCAGAATAGCAAATTTGCTGTAGCCCATTCCCTGGATCAGGAAACGCACGATGTTGACAAATGCCAGTGGGATATAGAATGCACTGTTGATCAGCAAAAACAGTCCTGCATTGGAAACGACTTCCGGCTCTGCCTCTCCGACAAAGAAGCCTGCCAGCGTCCCACGGAAAACGAACATAATGACAAATGCCAGCACCGCATACGCACATCCGAGAATGGACGCCGCCTTTAAGCCTCCGGAGACACGGTCCAGTTTTTTTGCCCCGACATTCTGACCGCCATAGGTTGCCATCGTAGAACCCAACGCATCAAACGGGCAGCAGAAAAACATTCCGATCTTGCTTCCGGCTATCATTGCGGCAACCGCATGAGAGCCAAGGGAGTTGACCGCACTCTGTAAGATAACGCTTCCGATCGCCGTGATGGAATACTGCAGTCCCATCGGAACGCCCATTCCACACAATGTCATCATGTACGTTTTATTTACCTGCATTTCCTCTTTTTCCGGATGCAGTATCTCAAAATGTCTGATACTGTAAATAAGGCATCCTACACCGGAGATCAGCTGTGAGATCACCGTTGCCCATGCTGCACCTTCCACTCCGGTTCCGAGCACTACGATAAAAAACAGATCCAGTCCGATATTAATGACCGCAGCGATCACCAGAAACACAACCGGTGTCCTGCTGTCCCCCATGGAACGGATAATTCCCGAAACCAGATTGTACAGATAGGTGACCGGAATCCCCCAGAAAATAATCACAATGTAACGGTATGCACCGTCAATGATATTTTCCGGCGTGCGCATCAGCTCCAGGATCGGCATACAGAAGATGACCGTCACGATCGTCATTACCACCGCAAAAATCGCAGAGAGGTAAATGGCGTTCATCATAAAACCACGCATGCCCTTATAGTCTCCTGCGCCGAATTTGTGTGCCAGAGGAATCGCAAATCCGTTGCACACTCCCATACAGAATCCGATGATAAGAAAGTTGACGGAGCCTGTGGAACCTACCGCTGCAAGGTCATCTACTCCGAGAAAACGTCCTACGATCAACGTATCCATCAGATTGTAAAACTGCTGAAATAAAAATCCAAACAAAAGTGGTACGGAAAATCCAAGAATCAGCTTCATTGGCGATCCGTTTGTCATATCCTTCGTCATATCTTTTTCCCTCGAAAAAATTGTGGTGATATCACATATCACCACAATAAGTATTAAAAACTTCAAAAAACGTATCCGTCTTCATCCCGGAACCTGTCTCAAGTTCCAGATTCTCCCAGAGTTCTTCGTTGATATTCGAACTCAGGGAAGAAACAAATCCATTGTATTCATCATCAAAAGCTTCTTTTTCTCTTTTGTCTACAATATTGGCTTTGTTCGCCTCCGTCAGCTCCTGATTGTATTTGTTCAGGCATTTAATGAAATAAAAGCCTCCATCCACTGTGATCTTACCGGAAACCTCATCATTTTCCATCTGAAATGCGATCTCTTCTACCGCAGCCGGGATGTCATCCCTGGAAATATTTACCTGAATGCTGCCAAGCTCATTATAATTATTGGCGAGTGTTGCAAAATCTTCTCCCTGGGCTAATCTGGATGCGATCTCATTTGCCCGGCTCTCATCCGAAACAAAAATCTGCATGATCTCCATCACCCGTGCCTCATCATCGCTGACCTCCTCATTCACAGCTTTTGTGAGTGAATGGTACACTTTCTGTGCCAGCGCATAATGCTCATAGTACTCTTTGATGTCACTCTCCGAAACGCCCATATAGGCAGTCTCCTCCTCCGTGAGCGAGGCAAAGTACTCCTCTGCCGCCTGAGCAGTCTTTTCCTTTTCTTCTTCGGAAAGTTCCATCTCTTTTTCCTTTGCAAGCTGGTCTAAGCAGACCACCTGTGCCAGCTCCTGCATTGTGATATTTTTCACATAGTTTTCCAGGGAACTGTCTCCAAAATCATGCTGCCAGAGATCGAGTCCATAGGCTGTTCCATAAATATTCTGGTAGTTCACCAGATATACCTTCGCCTCTTTCAGCCCGCAGGACACATTTCCAATGCGAAATACCTGACGGTTGTTCAATGTGTTTGAAACAATCACTTCCTTATTTCCTATCTTACATCCTGTGAGCAGAAAGGAAAAGCAGAGCAGGCATATCAGTGTCATTTTTTTTCTGTTTTTTTTCATGCTGTTCATTTAAGCTTCCATAGCTTTTAAAATGCTTCTCGCAACAGAGATTCCGTTTGCGGATGCCTGCTGCAGTCCACGGGTTACCGATGCTCCGTCACCAATGGCACGAAGACCTTTTACGCTTGTCTCAAAGTCTTTGTTTACCACAACCTTGTTCGAGTAGAATTTTACTTCGACACCATATAATAAAGTCTCATCACTTGCAATACCCGGCGTTACCTTATCAAGTGCAAGGATCATCTCCTCGATGTCCACCATAATACGATGTGGGAATACAAGGGAAAGATCTCCCGGTACTGCATCCTTTAACGTAGGGATCAGGTTATTTCTGCAGAGACGCTCCTCTGTCGTTCTTCTTCCTCTTCTGAAATCACCGAAGGTCTGTACCAGGATTTTTCCATCGCAGAGCATGTTGGAAAGCTGTGCGATCTGCTTGCCGTATTCGATCGGTGTTTTGAATGGTTTTGTAAAATTCTTGGATACAAGGATTGCAAAGTTGGTATTGTTTGTCTTTAAATCTTTGGATTTGTAAGCGTGTCCGTTTACAACTGCAAGTCCGTTGTCGTAGTACTCTGTCGCAACTTCACCGGATGGATTCGTACAGAAGGTACGTACTTTATCGTCAAATGTCGGTGTATGGTAAACTAATTTTGCCTCGTAAAGGTTATCATTTAAAAATTCCATAACCTCGTCACGCACTTCCACACGGACACCGATATCTACCGTACCAACCTGCGTCTCGATCCCATGACCGTTACAGATGTGTGAGAACCAATCTGCTCCCTCACGTCCGACTGCCGAAACAACCTCTTTTGCATGGTATGTTTCATCTTTGTCTGTCACAAGTCCTTTTACCTGGCCATCTTCAATGATGATATCTTTGACCATGGTATTGAACTCCATCTCAACACCCTGCTCTAACAGATGCTCCTGCAATCTGGAATAAATCTTATATCCTTCCTCTGTTCCAAGGTGACGGATCGGACATTCGATGAGTTTTAAGTTTGCTGTGATCGCTTTTCTACGGATCTCGCGGATTTCTTTTTCTTTATCCACACCGTAAACTTTTGTATCTGCTCCGAATTTTAAATAAATATCATCGGATTCTTTTAATAATGTAACAGTCTCATCATATCCTAAAATCTCCGGAAGATTTCCACCTACGTCCGGGGATAAAGATAATTTTCCATCGGAGAATGCTCCTGCTCCGGCAAATCCGGTCGTGATGGAACATGGCTGACAGCCTACACATACTTTTGTCTTTCTCTTCGGACACTGTCTGTTCTCGATACGGCGTCCTTTTTCAATCATTAAAATCTTCAGGTCTTTGTTGGCATGGATCAGTTCATATGCACAGAAAATACCGGAAGGACCTGCCCCAATAATAATCACATCATAATTTTTCATGTAGTTTTCTCCTTGTTATAAAATGCTTTTTTACAGTTTTTTGCACTGTAAAATGGCTTACTCGTTCTGTTTGCTTTGCAAACTTTTTGAGTATAATAAACTATTTTTCGTTTGTCAATCCTATTTTCAAAAATTGTTGAAGTAATAAATTGTTGAAATAAGTAACCATTCAGCCCCCATTCGTAAGTTTATGAAAGCTGCCTTGGTTTGAATCGTTACAAACCTAAGCTTCCACGATCAGATATCTGCCATCCGGGAGGGCAAAAACTTCGCTTGCCTCCTCCAGATCCCTGAGTGACATTCCCTCGATATCAGCCCCCTGATCTTCGAAATAAGCTTTTACCTCTTTCAGATTCATACAGACGACCGCCATGCAGTCCTCTAAAAATTCCTCTGCCTCTTCCATTGTCTCTGCCACTGGCTCCGGCAGAAGCTGTTCCTGATGTGCCAGAAAATATTCTAAACATGTCTCATCATATTGCATTTTATTTGCTCCTCTCCTCATATGTGTTGTTGATAATTTCTAAATTTTAATTTAGGATCTACGAGAATTTAGAAATCATCCAATCTACTATTTCATGCAGTTTACCATAGATAGGGATCAATTCCAAGCTTTTGCAGTTCCTTATAAATACGTGCAACAGGAAGTCCGACCACATTATTGTAGTCACCTTCGATTCCCTCGATATAGATTGCACATTTCCCCTGGATTCCGTATGCTCCAGCCTTATCCATCGGCTCTCCGGTCGCCACATAGCGGTCGATCTCGAGTTCCGACAACGGTTTCATGGTAACTTCTGTTTTCTCGTAAAAGGTATGTGCGCCCGCTCGTCCATTTTTGTCCAAAAACACAAACGTAACGCCTGTATACACGGCATGTTTTCTTCCCGACAAAAGCTTCAGCATCCGCTTTGCACCCGCTTCATCCTTCGGTTTTCCAAGGATGGTATCATCGCATGCGACGATGGTATCCGCCCCGATCACTAAGATGTCCTGCGGTGTCATCAGTTCCTCGTGTCCGCTCTCGTAGGCTTTTACCATGCCTGCGACCTCTTTTGCTTTCTGCTCGGAAAGTTCCATCACAACCTCCTCCGGCACACTTTTGGAGATAACCTCTTCTCCTTTTGCCGGGCAGATTTCAAATTCCAGTCCAATCTGTTCTAACAATTCTTTTCTTCTCGGCGATGCCGAGGCAAGTATGATCTGTCCCATAAATTTCCTCACTTAACCGTTTACTTTATCTTGACAAGACACCGTTTTTTGAAAAATGAAATGCCATAGCATAGAATCTGATCATAATCATCTTCATACTCCTTTGCATACAGACGTTCATCTATCTGTTGCAACGCAGTATTACATGTACTTTCCAGTTTTTCCTGATTTTTCGTGTATTTTGCTTCAAAAATCGCAACACGTCCATTAACCGGATCATATACGACCACATCACTACGCCCTTCGCCATGCTCCTTATTCGAATCCACCATATATCCGGCACCTGTAAAGATTCCTGCAAGAAACGCATGATAAAAATCCTCTTTATAATCGTGATAACTGATTGTGCGTCGTAAAAGAATATTCATTTCTTTTGTCAGATTCACACTGTCACCATTCCACACTGCATCAAACAATAAAGTCCGATTCCATTTTCTGGTACTGTCATCAAACCACTGTATAACCGTCGTTTCAAATATATCCCTGATTTCTTCATTCGGTATCATAAGTGCAATCGCACCGTCAGGCAGCACCTCATCCGTTTGTTCATTCCGCGCTTTTGTGAGGTATCCTGTCAGATACAGCATACTCCACAGGTTATCCTCCGAAGAATGTAAATAATCGTAAGTCAGATTTTCATCCACACGCTGAACAATTGTTTCTCCAGCCATTAAATTTTCCAGCTTCTTCGTGATGCTGCTTCCTGAATGATCGATAAAAGAACGAATAATTGCATTATCGCTGGTATTTTTCCAATAACTGACCGGCTTAGCCTGTGGATTGTGCTGCAGCTCCAGCAGATAATTCATCACATCCCACGGACAATAAACATCAAAGTCACCAAAGTGATATCCGTCATACCATTTTCGGATATTTTCCGCCTGATCTTCTGTCTCTGCATCTGCTAAAATCTGATCCACCTCGCTCTGGACAAAGCCAAAGTATTCATTCAGGCGTGAATCTGTGATAGTGTCAGACACAAAATTATTGGTTCCTGTAAAAATACTTTCTTTAGCAATTTTCAGACATCCTGTGACAACAGCAAAACAAAGTGCCTGATTATCTTTCAAAGCCTGCAATAGTCCTTTCATGACATCTAACATCTCGTTGTAGTAACCATGCGCATTTGCCTTTGCAACCGGAACATCATACTCATCTATCAAAAGTACTACTGCCTTACCATAATGCTGCTGCATCATAGTCGTCAAAAGAACAAGACTGCTTTTCACTTCTTTTTCCGAACCACATCCATGCGCAATATTTGTAAACGTTTTCTTTTGAAACTCCGTTACATGACTGTCTTCAAGCAGATAAAGATGTTTGTTATACAGATCGGCAAACACCATTGTCAGCATATCGTATGCACTTGTAAAGTTCAGACCATCCACCTGCCGGAATGATACGGAAACCGTCGGACATTGATTCATCCACTTGCTGCATAATTCACTCTGGCGTGCAATCTCAAGACCTTCAAATAGTTTCCGACTGTTTTTTCGAATATCAAAAAAGCTTTCTAGCATACTCATTCCGAGTGTTTTTCCAAATCGACGTGGTCGGGTGATCAACGTCACTTCTGCTTCTGTTTTGAGAAGTTCCTCGATCAGACCAGTTTTATCAACATAATAAAATCCATTATTGCGGATTTTTTCAAAATTAGAAATACCAACCGGGATGTTTAAGGCTTTCATTTTTGCGACTCCTTCCTCCGTTCTCATGATTTCTATGATACCATGAATCACTTATGCACACAAGAAAATATCGTCTGATTGCTCTATACGATCGCTCTATACGAAAATCACCGGAATCATTAAGACTCCAGTGATCTTCGTACATACATTTATTCAATTGAAATCAGCTTTTCTAACCGGAACGAGTAGATCAGAATCTCCTTCACCTTCAGTTTCCGGGTGGCAAAAACCCGCTCCAACGCATCCGCATAAAGCTTTAACTGTGTTGCATAACGGTCAATCAGCTCCTGCGCAGTATCCACACGATCTGTCTTGTAATCCAGGACTGTGATTCCGTCATCCTCAATCCAGAAAACATCAATGATTCCCTGAATTAAAGTTAAATCTTCCTCATGCATATGATTTTCCCGCGACACATTTTCTAACACAATTTCCTGTTGTGCATTTTCAGTCTGCACCTCATTTTCTATCATCTGCGCACCTGCTCCGAAACCATAATTTTCCAGTTCTTCTTCCGTAAATCCCATGACAAATGGTTTCTCACGGTAAAGCGCTCCCATGCGCTGTGCGAGAGCCATCCGCTTTCCTGTTTCCGAGGAAACAAAATCTGCCACAATCCGCTCTTTCACAAGTGTGCGCATATCCGCAGTGATCTTCTCCTCTTTTTCCATAGCGTCCATCTGTTCCTGTACGCTTTTTTCTGAAGTAAAATCATAGCACTCCATGACACGGTGCACCGCAGTACCACGTAACGCTCCACGGTTTACCTGCACTCCCTGACCGCTTACATTCTGATCTGGCGTGATTTTCTCCTGCCTTTGTATAAAGAGAGGAATCGTTGGCGTCACAGGTTCTTCCAAAAATGCCGGAATGGTCTCCTCCTGCTCCGCCTCAAATTTCTCACGCATTGCACGGTGCTTTAATTCGGATACGGAATATTTGTTTTTCCGCAAAATGTCTGTCTGATAGGGATAACGCTGCGAAAACCGCTGTTTTAACTGTCCAACCAGCTGTGTGTCCGCCGCTTCAATCTCTTCGATCCGCTCTGTCAGATCTTCATTTTGCTCTAACTGGTTTTCCACTTCGTCTAAGACAAGCTCTGCCGCTCCCACGATCCGGACCGGGTATTTGTCCCCATAGGAAAGCACTGCCGGAAGTATCCAGTCCAGATAACCGGAAGCCCCTTCTCTTGTAAGGTAGGAAAGCGGTCTGTCTGCTGCTTTCGAAAGATTCGCCTGCTGTCTGTAAAATTCCACTTTTTCGGCTGCATCTTTTAAGGTTCCGGTGAGAATGAGCTTTTCTTTTGCACGGGTTAAGGCAACGTAAAGTACACGAAGTTCCTCGCCGAGATTTTCCAGCTCGATCAGCTTTGCAATCGCCTTCTTTGCGATAGTCGGTGATTTGATACGCTTTTTTCCGTCCATGTAGTCAAGACCGATGCCGAGTTCCGGGTGAAGTACCATTTTGCTCCGCGTGTCCTGCTTATTGAAATTTTTGCCCATTCCGCTCACGATCACAATCGGAAACTCAAGACCTTTGCTCTTATGGATACTCATGATCCGGACAACGTCCTCGTTCTCCCCGACCATGTCTGCCTCACCGAAATCCACATCATATTTTTGCAGCTCATCGATATAACGCACAAAATGAAACAGTCCTTTGTAACTCGTCTTTTCGTAGGCTGCGGCTTTTTCCAAAAGCATGTTTAAATTCGCTGTTCTTCTGCTTCCTGCCGGCATTGCCGCCACATAATGACCGTATCCGGTCTCGCGCAGGATGATCTCGATCAGCTCATGGATCGGAGTGTCCGGGACGAGCTGCCGTAATTGCCTGTATTTTTTGTAAAATTTGAGCAATTTCCGGTGAGCGGTTGTCTCTATATCATCTTCTTTTTTCCCGTCCGCGTTTCTTCCCTGCTTCTGATCTGCCTCTGAATCTGCCTCTGAATCTGAAATTTCTTTTTGCCCGTCCTCTTCATAAAGTCCTTCTGCCAGTTCAAGCACCGCTTCATGAAAAGGCACACTGCCATCTTCAAGCCTTAACACCGCAAGCTCCTCATCAGTAAGCCCTGCCATCGGCGAGCGGAGTACTGCCGCCATCGGGATATCCTGCCTTGGGTTATCCAAAAGCCTCAGCATGGACAGCACCGTCTGTACTTCCACCGTGGAAAAATATCCGGTCGAAGAAACCGTGTGCGCCGGGATCCCATTTCCGTTCAGCACTTCCACAAGGGAATCCGCCCAGCCGGACAGGCTGCGGAGCAAAATTACAATATCGGAGTAACGTGCCGCCCGAAGTTCTCCGGTCGCCTTATCGGTGACAGGCTGCGTTTTCATCAGGTGTCTGATCTCCTCCGCCACAATTTTTGCTTCTAATGTCTTCTTATCGGAAAGTTCGGTGTCCTCCAATAATTCGTCATTGCTGTCTGCGAGCAGGATCTCCGGGGTGAAGTCTGCGCTGACAGGATAGCTTGCCCCCGGATACAGTGCAGCCTCCGCATCATACTCCACATTTCCAAGGCTCCGCACCATGATTTTGTAAAAAATATCGTTTGTGCAGGTTAAAACTTCCTCTCTGCTCCGGAAGTTTTTGTGCAGATCGATACGCTGTGTGGTACTCTCTTCCAGCGAATAGGAGTCGTATTTTTTCATGAAAAGCTCCGGTCTTGCGAGACGGAACCGGTAGATACTCTGCTTTACATCCCCGACCATGAAAATATTATTTTCCCCACGCTCCTCTCTGGAAATGGAGCGAAGCAGTGTCTCCTGCACTTCGTTGCTGTCCTGATACTCGTCGATCATGATCTCCTCAAAGGTATCCCGGAACTCTTCCGCAGTCTTTTTCGCCTTCTCCGTCTCCTCATCCACAAGGATCTGCAATGCAAAATGTTCCACATCATGGAAATCCACCAGATTTTTCCGGCGTTTTGCGGCTGCAAACTCATCTGCAAACTGCTTTGTGAGACGGACAACCTCCTCTAACATCGGCTCCGTGCGCTCTAACTGCTCGATCATCATCTCCGGCGAACAGAAAAAATATTGTTTGCAGAGTTTTTTCACCACATCCTTTGCCTGCTCCCTGAGACTTTTCACCAGCTCTAATTTATCAGGATCTCCCTCAAACCCTCTGCTGCTCGCAAGTCTGTCGTATTTGATATCGGAAAGCGCCCCGGACAGTTCACAGAAAGAGGTTAGTCTTGACAAACCCTCATATTTTTCCAGATCACTCTGCACTGCTTTCTCGTACATATCCGGTCCGTCATCCTGCTGTGTAATTGCAAGCGCCTGCTTTAAGAGCTGTTCACAGTCTTTTAAGACAAAACAGATATTTTCCGTGAGCGGAGCAAGCCATTCTGCGCGGTCTAACTCCTCCCTGGTTTCGATGCGGTAGGCTCCCACAAACGAATCCAGCCATTTTTCCGGCCACGGATAACTTCTGGAAAACTCATATAACTGAAGGATCATCTCATTTAATGCAACATCGGTTCTTCCCGAAGCATAGCCCTCCACAAAATCGGAAAATGCTTCCGAAGGCTCCTCATAATTTTGTTCCAAAACTCTGCCAAGAACATCCTCGCGCAGTAATTTTAACTCACCCTCATCCCCGATACGGAAATTCGGTTCCAGATCGATCTCATGAAAATGATTGCGCACCACATACAGACAGAAGCTGTCGATGGTCGTGATCTGTGCATTGTGAATCAGGGTCAGCTGCCTTAACAGATGCTCATTCCCCGGCTGTTCGTCTAACGCTTTCTCAATCGCATTTCCGATCCGCTCCCGCATCTCTGCCGCTGCCGCATTGGTAAACGTCACGATCAGCAGATGGTCAATGTCGACCGGATGATTTTTGTCTGTTATGATTTTCACGATCCGCTCTACTAAAACAGCGGTCTTTCCAGAACCTGCTGCCGCAGATACCAATATATTTCGATTTCTTAAGTCAATGACCTGCTGCTGCTCTGTGGTCCATGAAACTCCCATATTTCTCACTCCTGTTATTTACTGTTCCTGCTTTTCGTTTTCCATACGCTTTAATATCTCGTCCGCGCTGTCAAATTTTTCCAGTTTATGATAGGAATAACCCGGCATCCGGGTGTCAAAACCGCAGACGGTATGGTATGGACAGTAATCACAGCCACTTTTTCCGTCCAGCGAGTATGGATGAATCGAAATATCTCCGGCAAAGATTTTTTTCCCGGTCTCTTTGATTTTCTCCTGTACATAATCAGACATCACAGAAAAATCGTAAGTACTGGCAACCTTGGAAGTTGCTTTTAAGCTTCCGTCCGTTTTTTTTCCGATTGGGATGACCGAAGAATTTCCGGCAAAATCTGAATCCATCGCCTCATAGATTTCCGGATTATCGTTCACCAGACCATTTAATTTTAACTGCTCCAAAACGCTGTTTCGTATTTCTGCCTCTGTCTCATTTCCAAGTCCGTCTACTATCGGATTTTGAATGTGATAGTAGAAAATACCCGCCGGTTCCGCTTTTTTGCCCGGATGGCGTTTTTCCTCTAATTCTAATGCCGCATTCATATAGACCACAAGCTGTAATTGTAGTCCGTGATACAGATTGACGAGTGAAAAACTCGTGTTTCCCGATTTATAATCAATAATCTTCACATAAACTTTATCCGACGTCTCGTAAGTGTCCACACGGTCAATCCTGCCGAGCAGGTTCATTTTTTCCTCATCACTCAGCTGAAAACGGATGGCGTCCAATTTATCTGCCCGCGAAAAGGACACCTCAAAATCACTCGGCACAAATTTTCCCTTCTGGATCTGGGTGGTAAGTGCCCACACCGTGCGCTTGATGGTCTGGCGCATCCGACCGGTCAGGTAACGGTTTCTCACGTTCTCAAACGCTCCGGCATTTTTGCACCCGGCAATCGCGTCATTCATGCTCTCCTCTATAAATGTCTCCTGCACATCCTCCGGGATGTTAAACCAGGTGTACTCTGATTTTTCCACACGTCTGGAAAAATGTTCAAGCGCATCATGGTAAATATTTCCCATGTCCACGCTTGCAAACTCTAAAAGCTGACGCTCCTTTAGGCGTAAACCGTAATTCAGATAATGCGCGTAGGCACACGCCGCAAAACGCTCCAGTCTTGTGACGCTGTTCTCCAACACGGTTCCATAAAGTGCCTGCGTCACTGCGTGGCTGATTGGCTCATCGCTGTGCACTTCGTAGGCAGTTTTTAAAAGTTTTTCCGTTTCCGGCTTCCACTCGGAATCTGTGAGGTAGAATTTTGAGAGAGCATTCCATAATTTTCTTTTTTCTACCTGAGAAAAATCAGATGCCCTGTCATCATCCTGCAGTCCCTCCAGGAAAAACGCCATGCTGCTCTTCGGCGTCATGATGCAGTCCGCAGAAGTCGTCTCGCCGATCTCCTCCACATTTTTTTCCGGAAACATTTTCAAGAGTGTTCCGGCAAAATACGACCTTCTAAGTGCTTTTCCGTCCGCATTCACTTTTGAAAAAGTCACATATAAAAAATCAGATGGCTTCGTCACATTCAGATATAGATAAAAGCGCTGGATGAACACTTTTTCACGCGCACCCGGTGCAAGTTCCAGATGACATGCCACCATTTTCTCACGTTCAAACTGCGAGATGATACCTCCGGCATTGCCCGCTTTCGGCACAACACCGTCATTGACACCGATGAAAAATAAGATTTTGATATGGTTCAATCTGGTTCGCTCGATGTCACCGATCGTCACTTTATCATTTCCCGGCGGGATCACGCCGACTCTTGCAGCCTCAAATCCGGCGTCTAAAATATCCGCATACTCTTTGACCGGAAGCACTTCGTCTCCCAGGAAGTCCACAACCTTATCAAACAGATCCATGACAATTTTGTAAATCTGGGCGTACTCTTTCACCTTGACCTGATTGCCCTGCCGTTCAAATTCCAGTTCTTTTTGTTTTAATTTTTGTTCTATTTCTAATTTTTCAATTAATTCATACAACACAGTGGTCTCGTCACGCACAGTCTTTCCCTGTGTGAACGCTTCCGATAACGGTGCAAAGAGATCATAAATCTTTGCCCGCACTTCATTCATTTCTGTGAGGTTCTCTTTTTCGGTATCATCGAACACAAACGTCCACTGTTTTTCCCATTTTTTTCTGCCACGTATCCCTTTGGCAAGCACATAGTTTTCCAGCAGATCGATCTGCTGCTCTGTGATATCGGTCAGACCGCAGCGCAGAAAACGGAACACGCTCTCATAAGAGAAATCAAGTTCCACCACCTCAAGCACCGCACGGATAAACTCGATAAAAGGATGAAACAGAATGGTTCTCGTCTGGTCGAGAAAGTACGGAATATCATACGCTGCAAAAATCTTATCCACATAGTTGTCGTAAAGACTGACGTCCCCGGTCACCACTGCGATATCCTTATAACAGTACTGTTTCTCACGCACAAATTTCGTGATCTCACGCGCCACAAAGTGAAGCTCTTCCCTCGGATTTTTAAGGCTCACGATTCGCAGTTCATCCTCCTTCTGCCGCCATTTATGATAATACGGTCGAAACAGATTCTGCTCCATGAAGTACAGGGATGGAGCATTTTTATATCTGTGATTTTTTCCATCGGATAACACAACAGGCTCCTCCACCGTGACATGAAGTTCCTCTGCCATTTTCATCAGCACCGAAACCGTCTTTTTACTCATGGAAAAAAGTTCCTGCTCGCCCCTGCAATGGTAAAAATCCTCGCCTGCATCCATCGTCACGGAGACAATGATACGCTCTGATAACACTAAAAGTTTTCTAAGAAGCTGATTCTGTATCGGTGTAAAACCGGTAAATTCGTCAAACACAATCACGCTGTCTTTTATAATATTCGAATCCTCTGCGGCATCGCACAATAGCGATAACACTTCCTCAGAGGTGATATACTGCCCTTGCAGATATTCAGAAAAACTGTGATACATGACCGAGATATCCTGCATTTTCAGGTGCAATGTCTCCCCGACATCCTCCGTCTCCAAAAATGTATCCAATTTTTCTGGTGACACGTTATACTGCGTCAGCTCGGAAATGAGGGATTTCACCTCACTGATGTACCCCATCCGGTTTAAGTTACCGCCCAGCACACTTAAGTTTTTCTTCTGCTCCCCTGCAAGCTTGCGGAGCACCAGATTCTTTCCGGTCTCCTCCAACACGCGCAGGTTCTGTTTCCCAAGCTCGTCAAACACACGGTATGCAAGGCGTGCAAAACTTAACACATCCACGTTCATGATAGCATGTGACTTTTCAAGCCGCACAAGTTCGCGCTGTGTCTGCATGGTGAACTGCTCCGGCACAAGCACCAGATAATTTTTCTCCGGATGCTCTGCCGCTTCTTTTAGTATGTTCTCGTATAGATAGGTTGATTTTCCACTTCCTGAGTTTCCGAAAATAAATTGCAGCGACATGTTTTTCCCTAACTTTTTTCAAATTCTAATTTTCGTTTTCTGTTCCTTTTCATAGTACATCATTCTATCTTTTTTGACTAGAATAAAGTTCCCGGCTTATGATGTTTTCCATCAGAAAATTTCTCCAAAAGAATGGAACAAAAAAGCTGCCATACAATCCGGGAATTTCTCCTTTCAGTACGACAGCCGTAATCACTGATCTCTATTTCTGTGCTTTTGTTTTTTTCTTCCGGTAACCATTGATGTCATATTTTCTTTCATACTCATCAAAGTATGCCATGTAAGTGTCATTCTTTAACTCGCGGACACTCTTTAAATACTCATGGGTATCAAAGTCTGCTGCCTCAAGCTCGATCATGGCAACTGCGATGTTCGAGCAGTGTGCTGCGATTCGTTCCAGGTTCGTCAGCAGATCATTAAACGCAAATCCCTGCTTCATCTCACATTTTCCGGTGCGGAGTCTTGCGATATGACGCAGTTTCAGTTCATCGCAGAGGATACCGATCAGTTCGCGGAGTGGTTCTACTTTTGCCGCCATCTCAAGGTCGTCCGCACAGAATGCATCCACCGCAAGACTGACACACTCTTTTACTGCATTCTCCAGCACATCCAGCTCATACTGTGCCTCATCCGAAAATGCAATTTTCTTCTCGTTCAGCTCCGCCGCAACCTCTGAGATATTCACCGCATGATCGCCTAGACGTTCGAAATCACTCACTGTATGCAAAAACTTGGATACCTGCTTCGCCTGGCTTCCATTCATCTCATGCGTGGACATCTGCATCAGATAGGTTCCCAGCTTATCCTCATATTTATCGATCAGCGTTTCCTTTTCCTGTACCTTATTAAACTTTTCTGTCGAATACACAAGGAACAGGCTTAACGCGCGTAAAATATTCTTTCTTGCCTTCTTTGCCATGCCGTTCATCGCAAGATGGCTCTGTGTGATCGCAAGATCCGGGTAAGCAAGGAAACGCTCCTCGAGCAGATCGAAGTCTGCCTGATCCTCCTCGTCCTCCGGCGAATCTTTTACAACAAGATAAACAATTTTTTCAATCCATTTGATAAATGGAAGAAGTACTAAAATCGTTGCCGCACGGAAAACCGTGTTTAACATTGCGATCAGTATCGGGCTCATGGTTGCATTCATAAACGGGAAATGCACCACTGCATTGACAGAATAGAATACAATTGACCAGAACAGCATGCCGAACAGATCGTTAAACAGATAGATCAGGGCTGTTCTCTTACCATTTTTGTTCGTTCCGATCGAGGAGAGCAGAACCGGACAGGCTGCGCCGACACCAATACCCATGGTAATAGGAAGCGCCGCTGCAAAAGTGATCGTTCCACTCATGGACAACGCCTGAAGAATACCGACTGAGGCAGATGCACTCTGCAATACCGCTGTAAATAAAATACCTGCCAGTATACCTGCCGCCGGATTCTTAAACATTGTCAATACATTCACAAAATGCTCGTTATCTTTTAATGGTGCAACTGCCCCACTCATGGTCTGCATCCCCACCATCAGGATGGAGAACCCAAGCATAATGTCACCGACATTTTTAAAGCCGGATTTTTTTACAAACATTTTAAAGATAATACCAATGATCGCCACGATCGCTGAGATGGTCGCTGTGGACAACAGCTGTGCAATCCCGTTCGAACCGTCAATGTACGACAGACACAAAATCCAGCCTGTCACACTCGTTCCGATGTTGGCTCCCATGATGATACCGATCGCCTGCGCAACCTTCATCATTCCGGAATTTACGAAGCCGACAACCATAACAGTCGTTGCGGAGGAGGACTGGATGATCGCTGTCACAGCAGTTCCAAGCAGCACTCCTTTCAACGGTGTGTTCGTCAGCTTATAAAGAACCAGCTCCAGCTTATTACCCGCTACTTTCTTCAGTCCGTCTCCCATCAGGGACATACCAAAAAGGAACAGTGCCACTCCGCTGAGCAGCGATAAAATAATAGTAAATGTTGTCATTTGTACTCCTAACTACGTTATACATCCTAACGTATCCCTGTCTGCAATTTTATTTACAAACTTTTTACATGATTTTTACATTTAACCGACATTTCTTATTATACTGTACCTCATGACAAAATCACAATCATTTTATTTCTATTTTAAAATTTTTTACATTTCGCCTAGGAAAATACCGTTTTCAGACAAAATTATTATCACTTTTTTATCTATTCTCATTTAGTGAGAGCAGATTCAGCCTTTTTTGTCTGCACCTCTCCGCTCAATCCCTGTTTTCTTATAGTATTCTGCCTTATCCTCATACATGCGCTTCTCAGCTTCCTGCAGAAGTTCATCCAGATGTGTGTCCGCCCTGTCCTGCCAGGTCACTCCCACTGCGATATTTACGTCCTTCTCAGCTGTCAGACACTCTAACTGCCTTATGCGTTCCGCCAACGTGTCCTGATCGATCTGCGCGCACAATACAAGCAGCTCATCTCCCCCGATACGGAATACGCCGTAATCGCCAAACACTTGCTCCAGACATGCACCGGCTCTAAGGATCAGGTCATCCCCTGCCTTATGTCCCAGTGTGTCATTCACACCCTTTAAACCAGTAACGTCACAATAAACTACGCCAACGCTCTGCTCCGGATCGATCTGTCTCACATACTTGTCCATCGCAAAGCGGTTTCCAAGCTGAGTCAGCGCATCCTTATAGCTTAGATCTTCCAGACGCCTCATCAGATTCCTGCGTCTGATGCAGGACTTGAGAAAAGAACCCATGATCTGAAGCATATCCGACGTATATTCCAATGAAAATGCCGGCGGATTGTCAACTCCGTAAAAAGCAATGACTTTTTCCGCATCATAAATTGGCATGGCAACAATGGAATGGATCTTCTGCCGCTTCAGATTTTCATATTGAAACGGATCGCTCAGGCGCATCTCCTCAATATCCGGTATCTGGACATATTTTCCCTCCTCAAAAATGTGATACCAGTTCTCACAGATCTCCGGCGAAAGATTCTGGAGATTGTCGATCTCCGGTGGCACTCCCGGCGCCGTCCATTCATATGTATTATCATCCCTGCCATCTCTGTTCTTCTCAAAAATATATGTTCTCTCTCCGTTCAGCACTTTTCCGAGATATTCCAGAATAATACGGATCGTCTCGTCCGGCGACTCGACAGAAAGCGCATCCTTCAATGCCTCGTTGACAAAGGACTCCATATCCCTGTACTTCTGGATCATCTTGTCCTGTGAACGCTCCTCGCTGATATCTATACTGATCTCGATCCGGTACTTTTTATTTGTGACAGGATCTTCCACCAGGGTATCTTTCAACATCATGTATTTATCGATCACCGGATTATAATAACGCCACTCGACAAACTTTCCGGCACAAAGCCTGTCATTATTGCACATACCACAGGGAACAGAAGATTTCTGCAGCACCTCGTAGCACTTCATCCCTTTCACATCATCTATGGACTGTAATCCATACACCTCTAACAATTTGCGGTTCATATAAACAAGCTCATCTGTCTCTATGTCTGTTGCGTACACGTACTCATCCAGATTATCTAAAAACTTCCAGATAACTTCTATTTCGTTCATTCTTTATACTCCGTTTCATGCAGATATGAAATTTCTATAAAAATCTGTATAGTAAAATAGCACCTCCTGAGAGGTACTATCTCACCATACGCCATTATTATGCGGATTGCAAACAAACTCTTCCATAAACTTCTTTTTTTCACAGGGTTTTCCAAAAAAATACCCCTGAAGATAATCTGCCTGCAGTTCTTTCATCTTAAGATGCCAGTCTTCTTTTTCAATTCCTTCCACACAGATGCGGATGCCGATGCTGTGAACCATCTCAATGATCTTTTTAAACAGCTCGTAATCCCGTTCGCAGCTCATTGCCTTTGCTGTAAAATCCTTATCCATTTTCACATAGCCCGGATTCATGTCACTGATGCAGTGGAGATTGGAATATCCGGTTCCAAAATCATCGATCACGAACTGAATCCCATTTTCCTCAAGCACTTTCCTGAATTTACAAAAGACCGGTGTCATATCTATGAAGCCGCTTTCAGTCATTTCTATGCAGATGCGGTTCGGTGTCAGTCCATTGTCCCTGACCGCAGTGAGTATCTTGTCTGCAATCTTTCCATGCTCGATCTGATAATAGGAAATATTCACGTTCACCCTGAATTCCGGTATATATTGCTGTATCTCACGGCACATTTTTGCTGCCTCATTTAACACAAACCTTCCCGCCGGAATGATCAGTCCTGACTTTTCCAGAAGCGGTATGAACTCGACCGGAGACAGCCACTCCTTGCCTTCCTCTGTCACCATGGTATACCGCATGAGTGCTTCTGCACCGATCACACGCCCGGAAACACAATCCACGATTGGCTGATAGTATACTTCAAAGCCTTCACACCCGTTAGCGATGGAATTTCTCAGTGCACTTATGATTCTTCCATTCCGCTGGAATTTCTCGTAATCCTCCTGCCTGTAAAAATAGATGTTATTTTTTCCCATCCGTTTTGCCTTTTTCAGGGAAAATTCAAACTTTTTGCGGCATTCCTCGTAGCCTTCTGCCGCAGTCGAGGCATCGATCACTCCTGCAGAAGCTGAAAATACAACTTCATATTTTTCAGAGATGATGAATTCGTCTATTTTCTCACCGATCTTTTTTTTGAGCTGTATGGCATCATCCATGGAAGTACTGTCAAGATCCACGATCACATACTGATCCGCGATCAGATGATAGAGTCGCTGATTTCCGGACAGACACTCTTTCATACAGTCTGCAACACTTTTTAACACATAATCGCCATAATTGCTGCCATGTGTTTCATTCACCGTTGCAAAATCATCAATTCCAATATGCATAAGAAATCCGGTCGTCACAGGTTTCTTCTGTGACCGCAGGTAAGCACAAAATTCCATTCCGCCTAAAAGCCCGGTCACATTATCAGCCCGCCGCTGGTTTCCGGTCTCATTCAGACATCCCACCAGATACCCCGGCTTCCCATCTTCATCATCGATCACTACTCCGCGGCAGTTGACCCACACCGGAAGCCCGTTTTTGTCGAGCCACCGGTAATGGATATCATGCACCTTTTCCTTTCCATCCATCACAGCCTGCATATGCTTTGCAAACATAGTGCGGTCTTCTTCGTAGACAACGGACATGATCTCCTGCTTTACATTCCTCACATGTGTCTCAGAAATCATAAACCGATCCAGGGCAGACTGGGAAATTTCCATCTTATTATTCTGGAGATCGATTACGTATAGGTAATCATCCATGCATTCCGCTATGATCTCCAATAAGATCTCTGCTGTCAGATCTCCTAATATTCCATATACATCCTTATTCATAACCAGAGAACCTTTCCTCTTTCTTTTGCGCTTATACTCCTGCGCATCCAATTGAATTTATCTGGTCTGATATTATTTTTCCGTCTTTGCAACTTTAAATCTGCGGATCATTGTACGTAAATTGTCTGCTTCGCTGCTCATCTCTTCACTTGCAGCCGCACATTCCTCTGAAGTAGCTGAATTCGTCTGTACCACATCATTGATCTGCTCGATTCCTTCATTGATCTGATGGATCTCTGCCGTCTGTGTCTCTAAGGTGTCTGCGATATTTGTCACTTCACTTGTGATCGTTTTTGAATTCTCTGCCACTTCCTCTAACTGTGCTGCTGTTTCCTTTGCAACTATCATACCTTTTTCAACAGCATTCACAGAGCGCTCGATCAGTGCCGCTGATTCCTTTGCCGCTTCTGCACTCTGATCTGCCAGGACATTTACCTGATTTGCAACTACTGCGAAACCTTTTCCTGCCTCACCGGCTCTTGCAGCCTCAATAGATGCGTTTAAGGCAAGCAGGTTGGTCTGGGATGCGATCTCATTGATCGTCGCAATGATCTTGTCAATCTCATGCGATGCATCATTGATCTCGTTCATGGAGACAACCATCTCCTGCATCTTTCCGTTGCTCTCGATCAGCGCCTGTCCAAGCTGTTCCACTTTTCCGCTGATCTCCTTTGCTGCCTGTGAATTGTTTGCCACCTGTTCGGAAACACCGGTAACGGTAGCGGTCAGTTCCTCGACAACTGCTGCCTGATTCGTTGCGCCGTCTGCAAGCTCGTTCGAGCTGGATGCCACCTGTTCTGCTCCGTTGGATACCTCATCGGAAACCCTCTGGATTCCTCTTACCGTATCAGACATGCTGTTCTGGAACTCCATAAAGGATTGTAAAATACCAACAAAGTCCCCTCTCCACTCTACCTCTGGCTGTACATCAAAATTGCCCTCTGAGAACTGTTTCATGGAGCGGTCAATATCATCGACATACGTTCCAAGGATATGGATGGACTTACGCATGCTGTGTGCAAGTCTTCCGATCTCGTCCTCGGAGTGGTATTCCAGCTGGCTGTGCAGATTTCCTTCCGTGAGTTCCTTCGCCACGTCCTCGATCGCATGTAATGGTTCCAGAATGGTTTCAAGTACCATCCTGCTCACTTTCTTTGCGATTGCCCATGCAAGGAGCAGGAAGATAATGATCACTGCAATACCGGCAACTGCACAGAAGATCGTGCTCTGGACAGCCTTACTTCTCTGTTTATCAGTCAATGCATCTAATTTCTTTGAAATTTCTACTAAGCTGTTTAATGCAGGGGTACACTTATTTAAGATACCATCGACAGCCTGATCTTCCTTACCGGCCTTGATCTCTTCCATGATCTCATATCCGATCGTTCCCCAGTCCGTAAATGCACCTTTATATTCTGTATAAAGATCCTCTGTAATGACACCTGTGCCGTGTAAAACATTCATCTGTGTATCTACGGTCCCGAGAAGCTCTTTCACCTTCTCCTCGTAGCTGTCGTAAGTGGATTCGTCATCATTCAGCGCCATTTCACGGATATTTCTTGCTGCTGTATTTATATTAATTCTGCATGTTTTTACTGCCTGATCTGCTGCGTTGACATTATTGACATAATTCATCATATTGGCAAACAGAATGCCTATTGCAATAATAGAAATCACTCCTGACAGCAGCATCATGTTAATGACTTTTCTATAACCGTAACTGATTCTTTTCTGCAGATACATATTTTCAAGTTTTGTTTTCATTGTACTCTTTTGTGACAACATAAATTGTATTTTCCTTTCCATTCTAATATACTTTTTTTCTTTCTCTGATATATTAATTTTTCCAGTCTGACAATGTATTAATTGCCTCGTTTTATTTCACTTTTTATCTGTTTTTTCTTCTACCCTCCACCTGAAAAATCTGTCAATTTTCTTCTAGTTTCTCACATTATAGTCTCATATTTTATGTCTGTCAAACCTTAAATGACTTTTTTCAATTATTTGTTTGAAAACGTTTCTAAATTGTATTTCCGACCGCTTCCTTTGCAAGGCGGTCTGCTTCTTCATTGCCATCCACACCGGAATGGCCTTTTACTTTCACAAATTTAATCCTGATTTTATTTTTTGCAGACTGCATATAATCATAGTAGGCGATCGTGCCCTGCCTGTTCCGTTTCCAGGCTCCCTCTGCCCACATCTCGATTCCCATGTAATCGTAATAAATCGTCACTTCCGGAAGTTTCAACTCGATCGCACGTTCTACTGCAGCCATCGCTCCTAATATTTCTCCTGAAACATTGCGCATGGATGCCATCTCCGCATCGTTTCCGCTTCCCTGCAGCACTTCTTTCTCTCCATTATGAATGAGAAATCCGCCGTAGCCGTAGACTTTGGTGGCAATGTTGTAAGAACCGTCGACAAAGGCGTAGACTGCCGGATTTTGTTCCTGCTTCCCTGTATCTGGTTTTTCTGCTTTTTCGCTCCGCTTTCTGGAGCTGCCTTCTGCACCCACGAAGGCTTCCGCTTCCTCAAGTGTTTTGAAGCTTTTATATACGGCACCCGGAAAACCGTCTACCATTTTTTTGCAATCATCCCAGCTGTTGTAGATTCCCGGAATTTTACCTTTTTTTACCGCGTAGAATTTTGATGCCATATACGCTCCTTTTCTGATTGATATTTCATTATGATAATTCCAGCCTGCAGCTTCCTCTCATCTGCAGTGGACATTCGTAAACATTTTCGTCCCCATTTCTTCCAATATAGGACAATGGGCATTTTCTGCAATCCTCTAATACAAAATCTGCCGGAACATCAAACTCGATTTTCGCTTTTTTACTTCCTTTTGCCTCATTCTCATGCCTGATATTGTCCCAGCTTAATTTCTGTCCGCATCCCTGACATTTTTCAGTACCGGTTGCAACTGCGCGTTTGCATGTCGGACAGGCATAGTACTCTTTCCCTGTCATATCCTTTGTCTCTATTACCTCTGATGGGAACTGTTTGATCAGTTCTGCTCTTAAATCGTCCTGCATTTTTTGTCTCCTGTATTCTAATTTTTTATTTAAAGCATGTGATGTTTGTTGTTATCGCCATTCTTACTCACCATCACTGTAAATACCAACAACTTATTTTATCACAACAATTTTTAAATTTCACTAACATTTATATCAGTATTTTGAAATATTTTCTATGTAATGCGCCATTGCAAAAATTGTCGATTTTTCAAAGTTTTTGCATTTCAATGCATAAACTTTATTTTTTCAGAAGTTTATGCTATACTCATGTCATAAGGAGGTATATCAAATGATTGATACTCACGAACTCAAAAAAAGAGATTTATATCTGAATAAGATTATAGCATTTCAAGACACCGAACCAGTGAAGGTTGTTACTGGAATCCGTAGATGTGGCAAATCCAGCCTGTTGAAATTAATGACTCTCCACCTGAAGGAAAATGGGGTTACTGACAATCAGATTCTGGAAATGAATTTTGAGTCACACGCTTATAAAAATATGAATAGTGACTCTTTCTACGAATATGTCAAACAACATATCGTACCAAATAAAAGAATGTACTTCTTTTTTGATGAAGTTCAGCGTGTGCCTGACTGGGAAGATGCTGTTAACTCTTTTCGTGTCGATTTCAACTGCGATATTTATGTCACAGGCTCAAATGCCTATATGCTCTCCTCTGAATATGCCACTTATTTATCTGGCAGATGTGTAGAAATAAAGATGCTGCCTTTATCTTTCTCTGAATTTATAACGTTTCATAATTTTGAAATAAGAGAAATGAAGAGTGCTTTGGGTGGTACACGCAAACAAGTCTTTGATAAAGCAGGAGAACATTATGAACTTCGTGAAGTTTTCGATGCATATATGCGATTTGGCGGCATGCCAGGGATTGCTGACATAGGCTTAGATCAGGAAAAAGCACTGGTGCTGCTTGAAGGTATCTACTCTACCGTTATTATGAGAGACATTCTCGAACGTGAAAGTCGCAGAGGTCAGAAAAAAATCACTGACCCTGTCCTTTTAAAAAAGATTATCATGTTCCTTGCTGATAACATTGGAAGCAACATCTCTGTTTCTTCTATCGGCAACACCTTGGTAAATGAAGGACTTCTTGAAAACGGGAAGCGAAAAGGAACCCCAAGTGTTCACACTGTTCAGGCTTATGTGAATGCACTTCTAGAGTCATATTTTTTCTACGACATCAAAAGATTTGATATCAAAGGAAAGGAATATTTACGCACTCTTGGCAAATACTATATTGTCGATATCGGACTTCGAAACTATCTGCTTGGATTCAGAGATCGTGACAGCGGTCATGCAATAGAAAACATTGTTTACTTTGAACTGATTCGTCGAGGCTATGATGTTTCTATAGGTAAAGTTGGTAATTTCGAAGTGGATTTTATTGCAACAAAAGCAGATGATAAACTTTATGTCCAGGTCACGGAATCAATGACAAGTGAAGATGTTCGCAAAAGAGAATTAACACCACTCCAAAAAAGGAACCAGAGATTTTCTCTGGTTCCTCAAAATTATAGGATATTCTTCATGAACCGGAATTTTACGCTTCCTGATTCATATTCGCCAGCTTCGCAGCCTGGTCGGCTGCGATACATGCATCGATGATCTCCTGAATATCACCATTCATGATCTTATCTAATTTGTAAAGTGTCAGGTTGATACGGTGGTCTGTCACACGTCCCTGTGGGAAGTTGTAGGTTCTGATCTTTTCAGAACGGTCACCGGTACCGATCTGGCTCTTACGAAGTTCAGCTTCTGCATCATGTGCTTTCTGCTGCTCTAAGTCAAATAACTTTGTGCGGAGCAACGCAAACGCTTTTGCCTTGTTCTGGATCTGCGATTTTTCAGTCTGGCTGTAGATCACGATTCCAGTTGGAATATGTGTTAAACGGACCGCAGAGTCTGTGGTGTTGACACACTGTCCACCTGCTCCTGACGCACGGCAGACATCGATACGGATATCTTTCTCATCAATCTGTACGTCAACATCTTCCGCCTCCGGCATCACAGCTACTGTGATGGTAGAGGTATGGATACGTCCGCCGGATTCCGTCTCAGGCACACGCTGTACGCGGTGCACACCGGACTCATACTTCATCAGGGAGTACGCGCCCTGGCCGTTGATCATAAAGGTCACACTCTTCATACCGCCGATGCCGGTCTCGTCCGCCTCGACAATCTCGGTCTTCCAGTTCTTGCTCTCCGCATAATGCTGGTACATACGGTAAATCTCCGCAGCGAAAAGCGCCGCCTCGTCTCCGCCGGCACCGGCACGGATCTCCACGATTACATTCTTGTCATCATTAGGATCCTTGGGCAGTAACAGGATCTTCAGTTCCTGCTCCAGCTCTTCCACGCGCTTCTTGCTGTCGTTTAACGTCTCCTTGATCATCTCGCGCATTTCTTCGTCTTTTTCCTCTTCCAGCATGGAAAGAGAATCTTCAATATCCTGCTTGCACTTTTTGTACTCTGTATACGCATCCACGATAGGTGTCAGATCACTCTGCTCCTTCATCAGCTTGCGGAAACGTTCCTGGTTATTCGTGACCGTGGGTTCATGCAGTTCGCCCATGATCTCTTCAAAACGAATCAATAAATCTTCTAACTTGTCAAACATAACTAATTCCTCTCAATATAAGTTGTAACAGTTCAGCCATGAACATATTGGAGAGCAAAAATCATGCTTGCATGATTTTGTGAACGAATATGTTCATGAACTAAGCGCCAGGTTTATGAGCAAAGGTAGTCACGAAGTGACGGAAAGCGTGTCAGCGCGACTTTGCGAATGGTGCGGGCTGAACTGTTACATACGTTCCAAAAACTACCCGGTCCAGACCGGCATAATCCTGCACCACTTGTACCTCGCGGTACCCTTCGGTGCGCATCAGTTCCGATACAGCCTGTCCCTGGTCATATCCGATCTCAAAAAAGAGCATTCCACTGCTCACCAGATGTTTTCCTGCTTCTTCGATGATACGGCGGTAAAAATGTAAACCATCCTCCGTACCGTCCAGTGCCATCCTGGGGTCATGATCCCGTACCTCCGGCATCAGCTTCTCCACTTCCGCACTGGCGATATAAGGCGGATTCGACACAATGATCTCGAATTTTCCCTCCACCTTGTCAAACAGGTCACTCTGTAAAAAATGAACCCGATCTGCGTTCGCCGCATCCAAAAGCGTCTCCGCATTTTGCTCTGCCACTTCCAGCGCATCTGCAGACAAATCCACACCCAGTCCTTCACAGGCATTGCTGTAATGCAGAAGGCTTAACAGAATACATCCGGATCCCGTACACATGTCAAGCACCCGCATTCCGTCATGGAGTTGCTTCAATACTTCCTCCACCAGAATCTCCGTATCCTGTCTCGGGATCAGTACGTGCTCATTGACGGCAAAGGTCAGTCCCATAAAGTCCTGCTCCCCGGTCAGCTGTTGCAGCGGAATGTGCTCCGCCCGCTGTCCGATCCAGCCAAGATATTTCTCTTCCGCTTCCGGTGTCACCAACTGTTCCCCGTGCACCAGCAGATCATTACGATTCGTACCGCATACCGCTTCCAGCAGAAGTCTCGCATCCAGTGTGGCTTCTTCGATTCCCGCTGTCTGCAAAGCCAGACAGCCCTTTTCATAGCATTCCCGATAGGTCATCTTAATCCTCTGGTTCTGCGGATGCATCGTCCTTCATCCAGCTCTCATCCACTTCGTAACCGAAGGTATCCTGTAAATATTTCTTCCAGTCGAACACAGCTTCTACGGAAGCGATGGCTACCTCTGCCATGCTCTCATCGGGCTCCCTGGTGGTCATACGCTGGATCCACATACCGGGAGCAGACAGGATCTTAATAAACACATTATCCGTGCGTCCGGCCAGACGGATGATCTCGTAGGAAATTCCGGCCACAACCGGCATCAACAGAATACGAAGGATCACTTTCTCCGCCACATTATCCACCTGGATAAAGAAGAACAGCACAATACTTACCAGCATAACAAAGAAAATGAAGCTGGTGCCGCAACGTTTGTGCAGTCTGGAGCTGCGCATCACATTGTGCACCGTAAGGGGTCTGCCCTTCTCGATACAGTTAATGCATTTGTGCTCCGCCCCATGATACTGGTACAGCCTGCGGATATCCTTCATGGCGCTGATGCCCCATACATACAGCAAAAACAGAGCAATACGGATCACACCCTCAATAATCGCCATCAGGGAGCGGTTGCGGATAAAGCTGTCAAACAGAGAGGAAATGAAATACGGCAATACGATAAAGATGCCTACTGCCAACATAATGGAGATCACCGTCACAATACCAGACAGCAGCTTTTCTCCGTTGCCACCGCTCATCTTGTCCATTGCCTTATCGAATTTCGTTTCTTTGCCTTCCTCTTCTTCATAGAAGGAAGCGGAATAATTCAATGCTCTGGTTCCCAGGATCAGGGAATCCAGGAAATTAAAGATACCACGGATAAAGGGAAGCTCCTTGAACTTACTTCCGTGAGCCAGACCCTGATAGGTCTCCACTTCCACTTCAATCTCGCCGTCCGGCTTGCGGACCGCTACCGCATACTTCTCTTTATTTTTCATCATAACGCCTTCCAGCACGGCCTGTCCGCCGATACCGGAATAACGACTCTTTCTTCTAGCCATAAAACCTCATCCTTATAAATGCAGTATTAAATAGGAACATAGTTTCCTATACGACAAGAAAAGGTTGAGATAAGAATACCTCAACCTTTCGCTTGCAATCTTATTTAACACCGTATTTCTTATTGAACTTATCAATACGGCCATCGGTTCTTGCAGACTTCTGCTGGCCAGTGTAGAATGAATGACACTTGGAGCAAACTTCTACGTGAAGCTCGGGCTTGGTGGAGCCGGTTACAAATGTGTTACCACAGTTGCAGGTTACAGTTGCCTGGTAGTAAGCGGGATGGATTCCTTCTTTCATTTCTTTCACCTCTCTATAAAAATGTCGTGTATAAGTTCTTGTTCTCATCCTCACTGCTTATGGAACCACAAACAGCGGTATTATTGTACCATAAGAGTTTACACGACGCAAGACCTATTTTTACATATTTCTCCTCTGATATTGCACTGTAATGACATAAACTGTTTTTTCAGTCTCATCAATCTTATAAATTGCCATATAATTATCGACCAGAAGCTGTTTATACCCCTTTCCGGCATACTTTCCCTCTAATCTATCCTGATGTGAACCGGGAAAAGTCTCCAGTTTTTTTATCGCTCTCCAAATT
>ENA-OPCD01000652-OPCD01000652.1-human-gut-metagenome-genome-assembly--contig:-NODE-652-length-29188-cov-6.588748_pt1 | contig 29188 bp, 22 predicted proteins | sample MGYA00241560_ERZ501471 | MGnify/ENA primary metagenome ERZ501471 (study PRJEB25962, sample SAMEA2042578) | human gut metagenome | biome: human gut; feature: human-associated habitat; material: faeces...
CTGCTTCATCTGTTCCTCAATGACTTCGTTCCTTTTGATAACTTCATCTAAGTTGGCTGCTGTAATTCGCTCACTCATAGCCTTCCGCCTTTTAATAATAAACACTGCAAAGGTTTAGAATATCCTGCAACAAGTCATACTCCATCTTTGCCTTATCATTCATCTGATAATCTATCGGAGCATTCTGCGAGTACACGGCATCTACACTTTGCACTCTTGGTGAAAATCCCATCAAAGTATCCGGGTCAATGCTCAAACTGGTAAGAATTTTATTCAAATGTTTATCGAATGTACTTTTACTATCTATCTCGCCATTCAAAATCTTATCCAAAGTAGGGCGAGAAATCTCTGTTTTCTTACAGAACGATACCTTTGAGAATCCATTGCTGCGAATATAGTCTTTTAATTTTGTCCCTGTCAGTTTTCTCATTTCAAAAAGTTCATCAAAACGCACTTTTCATCTCTCCCTTCTGCTATTATTATATACTATCGGCTTCTGGAAATCAACCATGCTGTAAAAAATTTTTTTACATTTTGGGTTTTAATGCAAAAAAGATGGCCTCCTTTTAGGGAAGCCATCTGCATAAGTCACTGTGAAGACACCGCCTACACGGAGAGAATCTGCCAATGAATCAAAAAATCGTTGTTCTATTAGATTGCCTTTATTACCAAAAGCTCTGCCAGCGTTTTATCTGGTCGCCTTAAACAATGCGCTGGAAATTACTTTTTCATAGCTAAAAGAATTTCATCTATCATCAGCAGTGAAACGCTTCTGCTTTGTCAACCCAAGTGTTCTTCTCCACCTATATGATTCAACAAATTTGACTATAATTATCGCTTTTTACATATTTTAAAACTTCACATTACAACAAATCCGATTCTGTCACAAATTTTGTGCAATGAACTCTACTTGATACATATAAACTGATGTGCTATACTTAAATCACCAAAATTAGTCTCGAACACACTTTCGTCATATGCAGACAACATCTTGTTTATTAGATTCTCATGTTCCATTTCTTCTAAATCCAGATCACCTACAAAAATTGTAATTATTTAATTATGTCAAATTGCATTGGAGGAATTGTATGTCGACTAATCACGCCTCTTACACAAAATGGAAATCTGTCTTTGCAAAAATATTGAGATTCACCCTTTTGATTTATGATATTGATTATGTTGAGTTTTGTAACCAAAAAAATGTAAGTGATTCTGCCTTTCGCCGGTGGCGTATGGGTAGCAGAATGCCTCAAAGCGCCTCATTTACAGAGTTAAAAGAATTTATTCGTTCAAATATTTCTTCTGATATAACAAAATTCGATTATATTCATAGCTCATTCCTCGCTATTTTTTCTGAGATTAATGAGTCATCTATTTATGATAGTCTATGTAATCGCTTTATAAATCCAGAAGAATTTGTTATTGAAACTTTTAATGTTGTCTTTCATCTTGCTCATAATCAGTCTATACCCATTACATGGAAAAACGTTGTTAAAAGTTCTGGAAAAACAAAAGTTGTTCTTTTCGATTTTGATGGTACATTAACTATCGATTCCAAAAGCCATACCACATGGGAGACACTTTGGATTCACCTTGGATATGATATTAGCGAGTGTCAGGAACTCCACAAACAATTCAACGAGAAAAAAATCACGCATACAGAATGGTGCGAAAGAACGAAAGCCAAATTCGTTCAAAAGAATCTCCAGCGTGCTGATGTTGAAGCCATTGCAAAAAGGATACATTTAATAAAGGGTGTAAAAAGTGTATTTTCAAAACTCGATAAAGCTGGCATCAAAATATATATCATCTCTGGATCTATTGACACTGTAATTGATCACGTCCTTGGCAGCAACAGACAGTACGTTCATAATATTAAGGCCAATCATTTTTCTTATACAAACGGCTCCGGAATGCTTTCCGAAATCGTTGGAACCAAGTACGACTTTGAAGGAAAAGCCGCTTTCATCAAAAAAGTTTCAGATGAATTGCATATTCCACCTTGTGATATGTTATTTGTTGGTAATTCGCTAAACGATCGTTTTGCGTATCAGGCTGGTATACAAACATTATGCATCAACCCAAAAGATGTTGATTTCACCAACAAAAATGTATGGACTAACTATATCCAAAATTGCTCAAGTCTCGAAGAAATTCTCCCCTATGTCAAAATGTGACAGCTACTGTGACACTTTATGACAATTTCTACTTTATTCCGTCACGCATAAGGTTCTGGACAATGTTTATTGATTGTCGTATCATATGGTTAGACAGGATGCACCACGTTCAAACATAGGAAAGGAGAGTTTTATGCGTAACACCCCCACTTGTTATTCTGCCTCTACCAATCTTGTGAATCCTGAAATGACCTCTGTTACCAATATTCTTAGCTCTGTCCCGATGGCTATTAGTGCTCTCTTCTTAGCCAGTAAACGCATTGATGCACAGAAAGAACTCATTTCTAAGCAACTTGACAATAATCTCATTGCCGAAATTGAGGGTTGCCAATCTAAGGAACGCCAGATGCTTGAAATCCTTAATACTATCAATACCCTTGCAGAAAAAGGCGAATTGACGGATGAACGTTTTCAAAGCTTAATGACTTCTTTTAATTACCTTCTAGCAAAGAGTAATTAACGCTACATACTGCCGTCAATTTTTCTCTTAGGTAACACTGTGCATCTTGTTTTCATCACAATATCCGTCTGAGCAAGAAGATTTTCCTTGCTCAGATGGATATTTTTTGTTTGCGCCATCGTTTTCAATGAGCATGATTTATTAATCATATAAATCGTTGCTTGCATCCATCTGATTTTCACATTTAACTTTATCTCCCTCCTCGATGAAACATAACACCATACGCATCCGATTCTGTTGCAAACTTCCGAATCATACCATCGTGTCAGATAATTTTCTTATTCTCTATAGTAAATATAATTTTCAGAGTGAAATGCCCTCTCCATTCGTAACGGCAAACAATAAATATCTAATTTTTACCTAATCCCTAACTGCAATTGTTAGAATTACCTTTGCAATCACCACTTGTACACAACAAGACGTGATTAATTTTCTTTAAAATTTAATTGTGCCGGAAGATCTGACAGCGAGGCTTCTTTGTTTTCCATGTTATCCACAAATTTTTTGTTGTTATCACTTAATATGCCTAAAAATCTATGTTTGAACAGCTTTTTCTTTAACTCGTTATCGTTTGCCCCATCATATGGACTCAAATTCTCGCTATACCGCACCATTTCTTCTTGTATTTTATATAACGCATCTCTGTGCCTTGCCCATGTTTCTTGATATTTTTTGATTTCAACAACTTTGATAATTGTATACATCGCTGCCGCTGCTAACACTCCCGCAAAAGCGAGAATGGAAATTGACTGCGTAATGCTCATATTGATAGGAAGTGCAACGGAAAACCCCCATATCTGCAGCGAGCTATTACTTGCCGTCGTTGCATGGGTAAGCAAAAACAGAAGTATACCGAAAGCGGCAATTAATACGATAACGGATACTGTGGCTATAATCACTATCCATTTCAAGCAAAAATTCATATCACGGTTTTTCTTTGCTTTTTCATAGAAAAGTTCATAATTGCTTATAACCAAATCTTCCCACGTCATTTTTTCTTCTTCGGTCTCAGCGGTCTTATCCTTAGCTCCCCATTCTTCTTTCCATCTGTTCAAAATTTTTCTTTCGAGCTTAGATGATTTGCCTTTTTTTATCCTATCTTTAAATGACGTGTCTTTCTTATGTGTTGCTTTAGGCGTTACCTCATTCGGACTCCCTGTTCCGTTCGCAGCGCACTTGCTTATATCCGCTAGTTCATTCGATTTAGGTTCCTCAACATTATCCGTTCGGAACGAAGATTGACCTTCTGCTCCCGCAGCACTATCGGTATCTTTTGAACGAGTAAATATTTTACCCAGTTCTTGGGGTACTTCCTTTATTTTATGCCACATGTTTCTGCACATCTTTTAAAACCCCTGTTCATTCCCCATCTTTCTGATTTCATCCAGCCAATCATAAATGTCCGCCTTCTTGTATTTTGGGGTACCGTTTTCGTCACTGACTTGCTCTGTCGCCCGCGCCATAAGGGCGTATTCATTTTCCAAACTCGTGAAAAATACGCCATTGTCATCCGTGTTTATAGACACGTTGAGCTGGGCGCACTCTTCCAGTTCTTTACCGGACGCCAGATGCTTGTTATAGAAACGATACAGTGGGTGTTTGTCGTACTCGCGGAAAGTACTGATCAAGACGTTGGACGAGGGATTGGTCTCAATAGCAATGCCGCGGGCTGCGATCCATGTCCGCATATACTTTTGTATCTCGGCGCAGGCATCCGCATAATCTCTGCGGATCGGCACCGTGATACGCCGATGGCCTGCGGCTTTAATTTCCGCATTGTAATGGTAACTGTAATACAGAATCGCGCATTCGGGAATATACCGCTGTTCAAAGTTTTGTGGGAATCGCCAGTTCGTATAGTAATAATCCCGATTGTCAATCGGTATTTCCTCGGGAGCGTAAAAGCCATTCTTGTACAACTCCGGTTCGTCCCCGCGCAGACACCATGCTTTGTAGTATACTTCAATGTCAAACTTGCAGGGATGACTGCGATAACCACGAGCGGCCATTTTCTTGCTGTAGTGTTCTTCCGCTTTTTTCATAATTTGATTCAGTTGTTCTTGATCCAAATGAATCAAATATACTTCTCTGAAAAAGTAGTCAAACTGCTCTTGTAGATACTCTTTGAGTACCGTGTACTTTTCCACTTTATAGTGGCGCAGTGCATGATACATCCATGCCAAATTGTCAAGGTAATCATGAACCGTCAGCGATACTTGGTACTGTTTTCCCTTGTACCACTCCTTTGCGTCAATGCCCAGCGCAATCGCATGGCCCATTCGGTCTCCACAGTCCAAATCCAAAAAACGAACCGCTTCATCGATGGCGCGCAATCCGTCAACCACATCCAGAAAATCCTCTCCGGCATGGTACGTTTTATGCAGCCGCGGGAGTTTTTCATCCAACGGCCACAGGTCATCTTCCGTTCGGTTCCCAAGTTCCCGAAAAGTCGCGGCAAAGACTTCCGGTCGGCAGCCGATTTCCTGCGAAGCAGCGTCAATTCCATGTACGCGTCCTGCCGTCGCGGGGTACTTTTCCCGCAATGTGATCAGCACATCCGTCTGCTGCCGTAGACTCTCACGCAAGCGGTAATGCCTGCACTCCTGCCCTTGGTTGATGTTCTCGCGTATAAGGTCTGCGGCCTGCAGGGATTCCGTCTCACGGTCGGGGCGTTTTATGAAATGTATCACATAATAATAGCGGTCACGCAAATCTTCCTGCGGCGTATCGCTCCACGGAATGCTGTTTCCAATTAACCCGCAAATGGCCTCATCCAGTTGTGTAATTCTCAGGTAGTTCTCCTGAAGTGACTTTGCCGGGGAAATTCTGACTTCCATCTCTTTGATGTACGCCTTTTTTCGCAACGGCTCACGTACCGCCAGTTGGGCGCTCTGCTGCTCCGCCTGCAAAGTCGGCTGAAAAAAGAATCCTTTTCTCTGTTCATACGTCTGGAAGTTGTCAAAGCCGACGCGGTCATTCACTTGGACCATCTGCTCACGCAGTTCGTTTTTCAGGCAGACATACGCATAAAACAGGTTATGCTCTTCTCTGCTCAGCCTGCGATTCTGTGGGTCCGCATAAATGTCACGCAACACACAGTACAGCAGCCATCTTTCCCCAAGAAAGCTGTTCTGTACGTCGTCTCCGTCCACCAGAGAAAACGCAAACAGAGACAATACGTAGTCCTGCGTTTGGCTGCCGCCCCAACCGACGATTTCCTCTTGCAGCTCACGTTCGGCAAGCAGCAGTTCTTCTCTATTCCAAAGCAGCGTCTGCACACCACCATAGGTATAAAGCCTTATGCTTTTGTCTGTACGTTCGGTCGGTGCGTGTCCGCTTAAACGCATGCAAAGATAGAATCGAATCACAGCCGCCTGCAAACGGTGAATGACAAAAAGTTCTTCCCGATGAGGCATCATGCCACCGTTTTGCACCAACGCGTCTATGTAGCTCTGCTTCAAGGGAACCTGATTTTGGCGTTCTATTCTGCAAAGATGATTTTCGTAGGCATTGTCGCTGATCGTATTCATTAAGTTTACCCACGAAACCGAAAAATACGGCAGCGATGCAAACAAATGAGCATGGTGCTCTGATACGCCGCGCTCCACCAGCGCATTGAGCTGGCGATTATTGTGGCCGATCACAGACTCCCAACGAAAGTCGCTGCGAGTCGCTCTTCCCTCCACAATGTCCATCTGCGCATACATAGCCGCCACCGGCAAGTCTTCTCCTATCGCCCTTGCCAGTGCTCTCCACGAAATCAGCTTATTGTATTTGCAGACGACTTCATCTTCTTTTTTGAGAAGCTCATCTGCTGTCATCCCTAACGCCGAGAAAACATTGAGCACACGATGACCCGTCAGCCTATGGTGGTGCTCGCACCAGTCACATATGCTGTCACTGATGGCTTCCGCCATCTGTCTGCATTCCAGTGTACTGTAATGCTGGTACTTTTCCTCGTTGCGAACCATAAAGCCAACCGCTGTTTCATATGATATATTGTCAAAAAACAGCCTATTCAGAATAATATCCTGCGCATCGACTTCGGTTATGAGTGTATCTGTGACGGCAACCAAGTTGTTCTCATTTACGTTTGACATACTCAATCACTTTGAAGAATTGTTCTGCCGCTGTCGCCACCTATTTTGGCGATGTTTTCTAAGAATTGCTTAAGCCTCTTGTTCAGCGAGGTTCTCTCAACCGTTACTTCCTCATCATCCGCCATGTTCGCTCCAATTCTTTTGATAAAGGGGCATTCCCCGAAAGTTACCTCAAATGGCTGACTATCTGGCACTTTTTTAACAACATTCTTATAATATTCTGACTGCTCCTTAAGCTTTTTCTGTACGTTCTTATACAATTCTATACAGTAACTAAGCATATCCTTGCTCTCTATTTCATTTGGCATATCATTCAATGTCTTATCTGCCAACCGTTTAAGAATATTATATGTCATATCAAACTGGTGGACTGGTAGCGCCAAACACCCATATTTCCGTTCCCACTCTTCGTATTCCTCTCTCATGGAACTTCCTCGAATCAACGCTCTCAGCTGCCTGCTGTGCATTTGAATTCCAGCCACTTTATACATATCTTGGAAATACTTTTCAAACGCCTGAACCAAGCGTTCCTCAATCTTGTCAAAAAAGTCCTCATAATTAAATGAATTGACACAGAAGTTAAAAATATTGAAGCAGCCTGATAGTCCTCCATCCGCTTCTAAATGTAGTCTGCTCCCTACTTCTTTGATTACAAATATGGGTGGCTGTAGCGAACCGATTTGGCGCTCATTAGTAAAAAACATCCATATCATCTCAACCGATACTACCATCTCTCGGATTTCCCTTCCCAAGCTTGCTTTGTCTTTTGAAAGAGCAACATCTACAAATACCACTTTGCTGATATTTCCTACATTTTGTGCCCAACATGACCGTGACGAAATCGGAGTACGCGTTCCTGAAACTCGGTCTATACGATTGTAGTAGACTGCAGGTAACATATTATTTGTCAAACGTCCTGCAATGGACGCTCCTATTGTTCTACTCAATTCTTTGCGTGCCATATTAGACGAGACCAATTCACCATATCGACAGCTAGAATAGAGTTGGCTTAATTCAACAGAATACAGTGCGAGAATACAGTGAACCAATTCTTTTGAGAATATGTTCATTCTTGTAGATAGGTAGAGATTATAGATAAGTTCACCATATCCATAACTGAATCCCCCTGTAATATCCTCGCTTACGTGCTTCTTGCGACGAATCTCATCCAATATTAACTTGCTACGACGGTCTATCGGCTCATGGAGTAGCCGTTCAAAGAAAGTAGCTTCTGCATCGCAGACTTTTTCCAAGTAGAATGTACCCGTGATGTAGTCGATAAGCTTTTTCCTATTCTCCTCCAGTACTTTCTGCTCATCAGTATTCGTATCCATACTTGCCATGATTTTCAAAAAGTCATGCGCATCTCGAAGATTTTTTTGCTCAAAAAAATGCACTTTGATGCCACTCGCATCGTAAAACACTCCAGTTCTCTTGGCAATTAATTTCAATGCGAAATCCTTTGTGGTGAGGATACTTTCTCCGCCAATTTCTTTGACATAATCCTCCCCGACAAATACACAAATCCTATCTGTTCCGTCTCGTCCCATCCAAAGCGCATTTTGGAACTCTGGCATATGAATATGATGGTAGGTCGGCAGTATCTTGGTTATAAACTGCGTTGTAAGTTCCTGAAGTTGCTTCTGTTCCCTTTGTTCTCTCCCTTTCGTAGAAGAATTTGACTCTCCATATTTTGTCTCAAGGTGTGTTAAACATCCGCGCCTCAACAGTTGTTCCGTCGATGTCACAAGTACAATAATGCGCGGAATCATCAAGTAATCATAAACCTGTTCTAGTAGTGTATACACATCAAGTGTCCCACACTTTTTATTTTTCCCATATCTACCGCAACGATCAATATCGTCCAGCGCTACTACCAGAAAGCTCTGACTCCTTTCGTTGCAATAGTCACCAGTTTGATTTCGATCAAAGAAGTCTAGGTATTTTTCCACCAACTCTGAAAACTCACGAATCACCGATTGACTGCTGGAAAGATTTTGCAACGTTCGCAGTGCGGACTCTCCCTCAGGGATTTCTTTTACATCTCCCACATTTAAATAACGGAGATTACGGAACAAGGAATCAAATCTTTTGTACAGTTCCCTCAAATCTTCCTGCTGCCCCTGCGCAAATCGTGCCTGATAGCCTTGTATTCCTACACGTTCTCGAAGTGTATTCAACATTCTTGCTAGAATAATTTCTACAACATCATCTCTAGCGATAAGTGCACCTGCATCAATACAATTCAATGTTACGAACTTCGTATGCTCAACCCTGTATTGTTCTTCTGCATCCAGCTTTAATGTCTGATATGGAAAGACTTGTGTGTTTATGCCATTATCAAAACAATTTTCAAGCGCGCACAAAAAGGACAACATTGCAGACGTTTTGCCTGTGCCGCGGCTGCCCATGAAAGCAATCACATTGTTGCAGTGCTGCTGATAAGCAGCACATCTCCGCAGATGCGCTTTATCGCACAATCCGGTTTTGTTTTTCTCCGCCGCCTGATTCACAATATCACAAACGAACTGTGTCGCCTGCTTATATTGTTCCACAAAGGTTGCTCCCTCACCCGCCTCTAAGACATAACCATCCTGAAGTAATTTATCATACTGTAATACAATGCCATTTGTCGTTTTCCCTAAGCATTCGTCTTTTTGCATAGTATGCAGTCCCCATCTCAATAAAATTCATTTGGCTTTTTGCACATATTAACGTTTTTTCTTAGTTTGACAGGTTATATATTATCTTATCAATTACTTCTCTTAAATCCTCGTTCGCTGGTGAATCCCCTACCATATCGCGTAGAACAAAGAATAGCGCTCTTACCGAGACACCCTTTTCATGATATGCCTCAATAGCCTCATACGATTTCGTATCGCAGCACTTTTTTAGCATCGGGCTGTTCAGATATGCAATCGCGGCTGACAACGCTCTTCTGATGTAAATACCAATAGCTGATTCACCATATTTCATTAACGCTAACTTGGCTAACCAGATATATGCTTTAAAGATATATTGTGTTTCTTTTAGTGACAATTTCGCCCAGTCGCTTTGTTCCAATATTTCCGCATTTTTATAAGGGACATCCTCTAGTTCTAAGTTTTCACTTATAATTGCTATCATATGTCCAAACTCTTTTTCCGCTAAATCATACTTGTTCTTGGACACATAATAGCATGCTTCTTGAAACACAGCCTGATAGCATCTTTTATTTAGATTCGCCGCTTTTTTGTAATATTCAAACGCAATTTCAGGTTTATTCAGAACCTGCTTTTCATATCTTCCAAGTTGGTAGACTCCAAATGCTGAAAACTCATCCGTCTCATCATTAACGTACTGTCCAGCATCTATAAAGTACTCATACGCATCTAGCATATACCTCGGATCGCTTTGGCATAGATAAGCCGCCATATAATACATGGCCACATAATTTTGTGAAATCTGATAAATACCATTTAGTTCATTTAATAACTTGGGAACAGATTTCATCATTTTAGATATTTTTAGGCGCTTTTCTGAATTTGGTCCTAAGCTATTACAAATCTCCCTAATTCTACGATAAGAATTCACATATGCGTATATTGAATACACGCTAACCGAAACATCACTTTCTTTACACTCATTAGCCATTTTCGCAAAGGCATTCGCCATATCTTCAATAAATTTATCATCTGGAATGTCATAATGCCGTGTACCAAGTGCTAAAACCTCACCCATGTTAACAACTCGAAAAGTTCGTTTTATTTGGAGATATGGAAACAGTTCGTTTTTCCAAAACCGTTCATTTACACTTTTTAAAGATTGTCTGTTTCTCTCCATGTCAAGTTTAATATTCTCATCGCTTTTTTCGTCACTTTTCCAAATATAGTTAATCAAACATTCTATTGCTTTCTGCTCAAATCCTGCTTTTTTTGTGTTCTGATTTTTTTCTTGCTTATGCTCCTCCAATTCATTATTCGGATTTTCTTCTCGTGATGTCCCCTCTAAGCCCACGGCAGTTTTTTCTTTTCCATTTACTATAAGCTTTTTTTGTTTTATGTTAAATGTAACCCAAAACTTATTTTTTGTCGAAGAAGTATCATTCGCGTCTAAGCACTCAGCTTTTTTCGAATGTAATACGTTCTCTCTTAGATGTGTCTCGCCATTTGATGGTTCCTCACCCCTACTTAACGACTCATTTTCCCTTATAGAAAAGTTGTTGCTTTCTTTTTGAATATTATCGTTCAAGAATAAATATGCTGTCTGTGCTTTTCCAGAGCTGCTAAACTTTTCATGCTTTTCATAATTATTAAGCATCTCGGCCACAGTCATTGGCGTATCCATCACCAAACATCCCACGTAACGGAAAAACTCTTTCACAATTTCTTTCTCCGCTGCTGCTTCTGGTTCGTAAAAAATCTTGATTGCCATGATCGGCTTCCGAACATCTCTGATTTTCGACACCTCAACATGCTGTTTTTCCATAGGGACCTCCCATTGATTATGGCTACGCTATTATATGTCGCAACAATCTTGTCTACTCACTCAGCCTTATCTTACTCAACTATTTTTCCTAAGTAATCGAACAGAAAACCGATGGCTCTTTTACACTTTATTATTAGTGTTCTGTGTAAAGGATTGTATATTATTCATCGCTTTAAGATTTACAGAGTTCACGGTTTCATGTTTGTAACATGGCTTATAATAGTATAGTTAGAATTATAATACCATACATTTTTTCTCCTTGTCAATTATTAGTTGCACTATTTCTATTTCTCATTCCAAGGTCAAAAGTAATCTTTCAGCTCACCGCGACTTTCTGCACTTAAAAGGGGCTGCTTATTCACCACAATAAGCTACACCTTTTAGCCGTTATCTATACAGCGGTCCGTACTGCTTGCACGCAGCATAATCCGCTGCCTGCTGATCCTGTGTGCCGAAGCTGGCCCATGCGTGGGGGCGATAAACCTTCTCGGCAGGGACATTGTGCATCGTAACAGGGATGCGCAGCATGCTGGCCAGCGTAATGAGGTCAGCACCCACATGGCCGTAAACGGTCACGCCATGGTTGGCACCCCAGTTTGCCATAACGCTGTACACATCGGTGAACGCTCCCTGTCCGGTCAGGCGCGGGCAGAACCATGTGGTCGGCCAGGTCGGGTCGGTGCGTTTGTCGATGGTGTTGTGGATCTCGTCGGGCAGATCAGCCGTCCAACCCTCGGCAATTTGCAGGACGGGTCCAATGCCCTCCACAATGTTGAAGCGCAGCATCGTAACAGGCATCTCTGCCTTGCAGCGGAAGTGGCTGGAATATCCACCGCCGCGGAAGTACTCATAGTCCGCACGGCACCAATCGGTGGCGTTCAGGCACGCCTTGATGTCCGCATCGGTCATCTCCCAGAACGGTTTCATCACATGATTGCCCTTGGCATCTACGCAGGCACCGGAACCATCCAGAGCTGTAGCGCCGGAATTGATGAGGTGAATAAAGCCGTTGGCGGCAACGCCGTCAGGCTTCTGCCCAGTCACACGCTCGCAGGCTTCAGGGCTCCAGTAGGTGCGCACGTCATGGAAGCACGGCGCAGAGCCGGAAACAAGACTGCCCAGCATCATGGCAATGCCGTTGCAGGTATCGTTCTCGGTAGCGAACGGGGTCGGGGCCTTCGGGCCGTTCCAGTCAAAGGTGGAAGCCATGATGGCTTCGGTGAAGTCAGCGTTCGGCAGCCAATCTGTCCACTGGCGCTGGCCCTGGAAGCCGCCGACCACAGCGTTGCGGCCGAGCGCTTCTTCATGCCAGCCCATCTCGTCCAGACGCGGATTGCCGTATAGAATGTCACGGATGATCAGGGTCATCTTGACGATAAACTCCCAATCCTTGTCGGCCGGAACGATCTTCGACTTCGTGATGACAGGCGGTAGGTTCTTACCGAGGTTCTTATCAAAGCCCTCTTTGCAATTCTCGCGTACCCATTCCAGCGCCTTTTCATATTCATCGTGGTCATAGATACCGATGGAAATGCGGCGCAGGATCTCGACCTCGTCTACCCACTCGGCGCGGATGCCGAAATACTTTTGCAGAACGCCTGCATCGCAGAAGCTGCCCGCAATGCCCATCGTCACGGCACCAATATTGACGTAAGCTTTGTTCTTCATCCAGCCTGCAGCAACAGCGCCGCGGGCGAAACGCAGGATTTTCTCGGCCACGTCATCGGGAATCGTATCATCGTTGGCTTCCTGCACGTCATGGCCATAAATGGAGAAAGCAGGCAGACCACGCTGGGCGTGTGCTGCCAGAACCGCAGCCAGATACACCGCGCCGGGGCGCTCGGTGCCGTTGAAGCCCCAGACTGCCTTGATGGTGTTAGGATCCATGTCGAACGTCTCGGTACCGTAGCACCAGCAGGGGGTCACGGACAGTGTGGCCGTAACATTCTGGGTAGAGAACTGCTCTGCCACGCGGGCCGCCTCGGCACCACCGCCAATCGTCGTACAGCCGATCACGCACTGCACCGGCGTACCATCGGGGTACTTGAGGTTCTCCGAAATCAGCTTGGCGGCATTTTCTGCCATGCGCATCGTCTGATTTTCAAGGCTTTCACGGACACCGCCCCAGCGTCCATCGATGACAGGGCGGATACCAATTTTAGGATACAGCATAGTTGCACCTTCCTTATTATAATAGGGTTTTGAAACGATCATAAGCGGCGTTCCATTCCGCATAGTTCTGTGTGCTTGGGGTATATGTTTTAATGACCTCTGTCTCCGCAATCAGCCGGCGTCCTTGTGTGATGGAGTCCAGCAACCCCAAGGCTTTCAACTGAATCATAATGTTGCCGAGCGCCGTAGCTTCCACCGGGCCTGCCTTTACTGTAAGGCCGCAGCAGTCTGCCGTCATCTGGCAAAGCAGACGGTCTTTTGTGCCGCCGCCCAAAACGTGCAGGGTCGTAAATGCTCGACCTGTTACAGCGGAGAGCTGCTCTATCGCATAGCGATATTTCAGAGCAAGGCTTTCATAAATGCAGCGCATTACGGCTCCCACCGTTTCCGGGACGGGCTGGCCGGTTTTGCGGCAAAATTCCTGTATTCTGCCCGGCAGGTCGCCGGGCGCAACAAATTCCGGGGCATCCGGGTCAATAAAACTGCGCAGCGGTTCGGCGGCAAGTGCCTGTTGCTCCAGCTCCGCGAAAGAATATGCCTGTCCACGGCGCTTGTACTCACGGCGGCTTTCCTGAATCAGCCAAAGACCGATGATATTTTTCAGATAATTGATTTTCCCGTTTGCACCGAGTTCATTGGACAGCCCGCTTTGGCAGCTGTCCGCCGTCAGAATCGGGGTGTCCAATTCCGTTCCCAGCAGGCTCCACGTGCCGCAGGAGAGAAATGCCGTGTGTTCGGCATCCTCCTCGGCACACGGCATAGCGGCCGAGGCGCATTGTGTATCATGCCCTGCCACCGCAATGATTTTCGCACCGTTTGCAAGTGTACCCGTCACCGTGCCGCTGGCAACAATGGGTGCGAAACGCTTTTCATTCAAGCTATAAGAGGTCCGCACTTCCACGCTCCACTGCTCTATGCGTGAGTCTAGCATCTGACTGGTGGAAGCAATACTTTAAGCGGAGACAGTTTTATCTCTTAGTGTGATGGCAAATAAATCCGATACGCCCTCTATCGACTATCTTGGTAGAAATATGTCACTAACCAAACTTTTCCCATATAACTCAGGTTCTCACTTTTCTATGCTGAGCACAGTACTCCAACCCATGCTTTTTCACATGCTATTGATGTACTTTCTTTCCATCGCTCACATATAAAAGTGTTCAAAGCCCCTTGGCAGTATCCCAAAAAGTCTCCCGAATTGCTAATGAAGATTTCTGTTCACACTTTTTCTAAACTTTACACACCACTGCAGAAGGTTTGAATTGTTCCTTGTATAATTTTATATGAAGCACTATCCACATTTTTTACTTTTACCTTGCGAAATTTCATTCACATCATTTATACAAATATGGTATAATAGAAAAGGCAGATAATTCTAAATTATCTGTCGCTTTTGGAGGATTACATAGTATGGATGATTTGCTTAGTGTGTTTGTTGGTTTTGCTGCAGAGGATCGGTATACTATTGCTGAACCAATAGTATACCATTTAAAAAACTATGGGATTCCCGTTTGGTATGATAGGCACAAGCTTTTGCTTGGCGACAATCGTAAGGATAAAAATCTTATTGAGGGTGTTGGAAAGCCCCAATATGCATGCATCATTATAAGCGAGAATACGAAATCATCTATTTGCGCTATGGAAGAATTTGCAATTATCAAAGAACGATTTTTACGTAATGAAATGATAGTATTCCCGATACTATATGAATTACCACCTTCTAATGTTCCGGTAGAATTGCATTGGGTAAAAGATATTATTTTTAAAGAGGCTAATAGCCGTTCTGGAACACGGGACATTTGTAACCATATCGCATGTAAAATCACGGAGAATATTCTAAGCACATACGCATTACAACATGTGGAAGATGTCATTTCCGTAAAATCTTCTTTACGTACATCTCTAGTGGCAACAATAATATGCAAATATCTTGAAATTGACCAATTCAATCTAAATGGGCGAATAGCATTACTCTATTCAGCCTTTTTAGTAATGACAAATTCAAAAAAGTTGCCAGATAATGTTCCTCTGCACATAGCAACCTGCGTATATAATCGGCTGTTTTCTGAAACGAAACTGAATCTACCGATTGATTACAGAGAATTATGGCTTTTAGAAAATTGTATATGCATAATTGCTAACTACTATTTGGAAAATGATACAGCATCCAAAATCTGAACAATAATCTTCGCCAGTTTATCTGGTGGATAATTAGAATTTAGAAAATCAATTTTCCCCTCTAAATATGGATACTCGGTTATGTTTTTCTTTACTATGTTCCAAATAGTACTTGAAACCATATTCGGATAAGCAATCGGAATAATGGTTTTATGTAGCTTTCGAGCAATGTTAAATTCTTCCATAACGCCACTCATATGATTTTCTCCATTGTTATCTTGCTCTCCAAATATAAAAATCGTTGCCCCACATTGACTAATGATTTTTTCGCGTTCTAATCTTTTTTTCTTATCTGCATCACCATCATATGCAACAAAAGGTCGAATAATTAAGTGTCGTTCAATATCTTTGATTCCTTCCTTTACTAAATATTCGGTTGCATATCCAATTAAATGCGTTCCAAAGCGCCGACCAATGCCATTAACAATACGATAATCGGCTGCAAGAATAGAAGATGCAACATTTCGTGAGAAACGGTGCGAGTATTCTTCAATTGTCTGGTCGCAAATACTAAAGGCCCCAGAAAAGAAAACTCTTTTACACCGGATACGGTTATTTAAGTCCGCTAAGACATCTGGGATTTCTTCATAGTTATCAACTAGAAGTACTTTAATATGATAACGTTTCTCCAAATCTTCTACAAAGTACTTGAAATAAGGATTATCTCTATCATTTTTCATGATGGTATAATGGTAATTGGAAGATTCTCCTAGATACCTTGCAATTTCACTCAGGCAGTCTAATACAAGATGATCAGTAAAACTATACCCTATGAAGAGAAACGTATTTGAAATAAGTTCACGCTTAAAAAACATTAGCATGACTCGATGATTATCGGTATATGCCTCGAAATCACTTTGTGTTGCAACGATACTGTCCAAGCTTGAGACATCACCATTCATCTTAAAAATATTAATTCTCTTATATAAATCAACATTTGAAAAGTCAGGATCCTTAAATACTTTATTTGTCAATATACCTTTGTTTTGATAATTCAGTTCTAAAGCGTTATCAAAGTTTGTGGTCCATATATTATTGAATCCAATATTGAGTAGTTCGCTTAAAAGCTCGCTATGATAAGAATTTCGATTTATCTGCTCATTGATTTTTTGTCGTAGCATAGCAGAGCCAAAATTATTTACATAATATTGAGCCAGTTGATAATAATCTGTTGATTCATTTATTGAAATTTGAAGATCTCTGGCAAGAGGAGCAAATAAATCTGCCCAATTAGGATAGCCCACATCACATGATCCTCCGGCTCCAAGAAAAAGCGAAATACGGTTATCTAATGCTTGCTTTGCAAATTGCTCTACGAATTGTACCCTTTCTATTGGCATTATAGTCACTCCAATTCATCTTGCCATGTTAATGATAAACCATTTAAAAAAGCGACAGATAATTTAGAATTATCTGTCGCTTTCAAAATTACAGATTAGATTGAGAACTTCATTTTACTGCGCGGATGTTTCTCAGCTAGTAGCAGTGTTTGTCTTTGTGTAGTTACATGAGTATAGATTTGTGTGGTAGCTATGGAACTATGTCCCAACAATGACTGAATATATCTAATATCAACCCCAGCTTCAAGAAGCGACGTAGCAAAAGTATGTCGGAACATATGTGGCGTTATATGTGTTGTAATTTTTCCAATTCGTAGATACTTCTTGATAATTCTACGAACGGACTGTGGTGAAAGCGGACGTTTATCACGGTTGTATAATATAAATTTTTTTGTTTTGATTTCCTCTGCATATTTGTCACAATAAACATGTAAAAGTTTAATAAGTTCTGGCGTTACAAGTTGGATAATTCTCTCTTTTTTACCTTTCCCTTTAATCAAAAGTCGAATGCTGTTTTCTCTAAGGTCAAAATTATCACATGACAATGAACACAACTCTGAGACACGTAATCCTGTAGTAAAAAGTAACTCTAAAACCACAATATCTCTTAATGTTACTCGATCTCCTATTGTATATTTCTGATAGGTACACTGTAATAGTGTATATATCGTTTCTTCGGGAATAATTCTCGGTAGTTGCTTTGGCGAGTGAGTACAAATGCGAAGCTTATCAAAGGGATTGTAATCTATAATCCCACATGACCATATTTCATTGTAAAACGCCCTAATGCTCGCTATTTTCCTTTTTGTTGAACGTGGAGAAAAATGATTATTTAAATAAACAACATATTCACGTAGATTTTCTGTTTTTGCCAATGTTCCCCCACTATACTCTGCAAACTGATATAAGTCAATCCTATATGCCTTTATTGTATGCGGAGATAGTTTTCGCTGCTGTTCTGCTATTGCCAAATAATCGGAAATCAAATATGTTAATTCTTTCATTTGTATGCCTCCTAAACGCTACATATATTGTTTTTAAGAAATCTGATACAATAATAGTTTAACATTTGAAAAGAACGCTGCAAACTCTCATTTTGAGTTTGCAGCGTTCTTTTTAATGGCACTCTTTGTTGTAAAGTCCCATAATATTTCTATGATAAATTATTTGCCTTTGTTTGACTTTTCAAAGTCTCTAATGCTCACTCTTTACAAAAAATGGGAAGGTATTCTGGAATATCCTAATGCTACTCGTCAAGTATACCTCTATTCCCTACGCGATACAAACCCGCCTGTCGATTTGAAAGGTGTCCTTTTAATCTCATTAGCTGAATCTCTTGTTGAAATAGTAAAAGCCAATGATATTATGGAAAATCATTTGTATCGCCTACTAAAACAGTTTCTTGTCTGATATAGCATGATTAAGGAATAAAATCTTTAGATATGGAATCCATAGTTTAGTTCTTACTTAGTTTCCACTGTAAACAAAAAGTCTTAATTTCAAAATAAGCATCTGTATCGAATTACAATGCGTGATTTTAATACGGATGTTTTTCTCTTCACCTCGTGTGTTAAAATTGTTTTTTCTCTAATTTGTAATTGAAAAATTCTTTCGGTAAATATGGAGTTTTTATGCCATTTAAAATGCAAAAATCTGACGTGTCTACGCACTACCATAACACACGGATTTTCTTGAACAAATACCGTGATATGTCGTGGATTCTGGAAGTTTCCGCTCTCAACTTACAGAAGGAGTTCAAGGCCACGTATGAGCTATTCACAGATTCCCCGCCTGTTGCTGGTGAGATCAAGGATGGCGGCAACCCTCCAGAAAACTATACCTACGCCTTGGAATGCAGCAAAAAAATAATGCGAATCACTGACACCGCCATTGATTTGATGCGCCGCAAACACAAGAAAGGCGAGTTCTATTACTGGATTTTATACTACGCCTATCTCTCCCCGCAGCAGTGCGAGAATGCGGGTGCAATTTTGCAGTCGCTCGAAACCAAGGGAATCTCCATTTCTCTGCGCACCTACTATGTCCATCGGGATGAAGCTATTGAGATTCTCAGCTCGATATTGTGGGGATATACCTCTCAGGATTGCGAGAAAATCACCAAACTGCTGACACTCGATTGACCCTGCACAATATCCGCACAAAATCAGCAGAGCGAAGGCCTTTTTTCCTGCACAGCCAATTTGTTATCATGGTAATGGCCTATTCTTGGCGATTCTTAAAGCATTTTTGCACACAGGAGGTTTCAATGACTAAGAAAAACACACGTTCATGCTCTCATAAGCGCATAAAAGCTGCCCTTTGCGCTGCCATGTGCAACGTACTGACCGCAATGCCCGCTTTTGCAACCGGCGAGGATAATTCCTCTACCGCCACAACCGGCACCACCGTCTGGACGAAAGCCAGCGAAATCATGCAGGATGTCTACTCGCAGATCATCTCTATCTCCACCGTCACAGCCGTGGTCTGCGCCGCCGTTGCCCTGCTGCTGATGAACTTTTCAAAGAACGGCAAGACCGTGGATGACTCCCGCGCATGGCTCAAGCGCATTGCCATCACTTGGGCGATTCTGAACGGTCTCGGCTTCATCATGGCCTACGTTACGCCGTTCTTCCAGGGCGGCACTTGGAATCCGTAAACCTGTGCGGAATTGCAACAAGGAGGTGAACGCCTTTGGGCATTTTAGATGGCATTGTGGATTGGCTGGCAACGCAGGTGATGAATTTTCTGGATTTGGCATCCACATCAGTACTTGGCGCGCTGGGCTGCAATATGGATACGTTCAAGCGGTACTTTCCTGCCGCATCGTCCATGTACGAGATTTTTATCTGGACAGCCATTGGGCTGGTGCTGCTAAACCTTGTGTGGCAGCTTTACCGCTGCTATGGCGCAGGGTTTGACATTGACACCGAGAATCCCATCAATCTGGTGGTGCGCTCTGTAATTTTCCTGCTTCTGATTTGGTATTGCGATGACATCGTCAACCTTGCCTTGCAGATCGGCGGCACGCCCTACACCTGGATTCTGGACAGCAGCCTGCCCGGCGTGCAGTTTGGAGACTTCAATTCCGTGCTACTCGTCATCATTGGCGTGATTGCCAACGGTTCTGTGGCCTTGATTGCACTGATTCTCGTTGTGATTCTGGCTTGGAACTACTTAAAGCTGCTTTTGGAGGCCGCCGAGCGATACGTTGTACTGGGAATTCTGGTTTTCACCGCACCCCTTGCCTTTGCTATGGGCGCGGCGCGCGGCACAAACAACATTTTCAAAAGCTGGTGCCGAATGTTCAGTGGGCAGCTTCTGCTGCTGATTATGAACGCATGGTGCTTGAAACTGTTCGTCAACATGGTCGGTGAATTTCTTGCCAATCCGCTGTCCTTATAGGAGATTTTTTACGTGAAAAAAACTCTTTTTCCTTTATTCACCGCTCTCAGCCTTGCTCTCCTGTATTGCCCGATCGCTTTTGCTTTGACCGAGGATGAGGCTACTGCGGCTGTGGACGCACAGGGCAAAGATGCCGTATCCGGCAATCTGTTTCTATGGCTGCTGTGCGCCATTGCTTTTCTCAAGGTCGCTACCAAGCTGGACGGTATCCTGCATTCACTGGGCATCGGCGTTTCTCGCTCGCCCGGCTCGATGCTATCCGAGGCGTTGCTGGCTTTCCGCGGTTTTGAAATTGGCAAAGCCTTTATGGGACTGGGCGCTGCAAAAGCCGCCACTTCAACTGCTACCGCAAAAGCTACACCCAGCAATACTTTTGCAGGTGGGCTTTCCGGCGTGGTGAGCCGTCATGTGCAGCGAAGCACCGCAAGCTCCATCAGTGGGCAATCCGGTGGCATCGGTGCATCTCTGGGCGGGTCCATGTACCATAACAGCCTTGGCAAAGATGGCGGCTTCGCCAGCAAGGTCATCGGTTCTATCGCCACCGGGCAGACAGGCGGCAGTATTACAGGCGACAGCGCTGTAGAAGCGCTCAATGGCTATTTTGCCAGCACCAGCGATGCGGAGGCCATGCCTATTCCCGCCACTGGCGAAAATATTCCCACTGCAGTGGCAACCGCTGAAAACGATGCTGTGATTGACTCTCCTATCCCCGCCACGCCGCTGGCGCTGGAGGGCGATAGCACAATTGATGTTTCTCCGACAAGGGATAGTGAAATTGCCATGCGCGCCGGTGGCGGCTCCTCTGTTGTGGAACAGACCTCCATTCCCACTTCGTCTTCTATCCAACAGGCAGCTATGAACCGTGTGCTGCTGGGGCAGATGGGCAACAGCGTCAAAGATGTGGAAATCGGCGGCGGCAAGATTCAAGGGCGTGAGATTATCCCCGGCCGCGGTCAGATTCAGTTTGCCATGTACAATGCCCGCCAGTACGAAAAGCCGGAGGGGCACTTTACTGAGCAGACATCCCGCGACGGCGAAAAGTGGTACAAGGTCTATGCTACGACTCGCGTAGAAAAAACGCCCACCGTTCAGGACGAACGCGGGCGCATGCAGTATGATGAGCGTAAAGTGGCCGCCATGCCAAAGGCTCCGGCGCGGAGAAACTAAATGATTGAAAACAATAATCAAAATTCACGGCAAGCTGCTTCAACAGCATTTCACAATGCGCCGAAACTTGCCAAAATCGCACAGGCGGGCATACATGGCGGTTCTGCCGGGGCTGCTGCCGAAGCTACGGTGCAGTATCGCAAGGAAGTACTGGTCGTTGTCATTGCAGTTTTGTTGCTGCCGGTTCTGGTTCTGCTCATGCTGCCCGGCGCGATTTTTGGCGCACTGACACAGCCCAGCACGGCGGTCAATGATGATTTGGAAATCGCATCCAATGTAATCCAGCTTCGCAATGCAGTATCAGATATTTTGCAGGAAGGCTACGAGGACTCCCTTGCCGAAATAGAAGCCGAGCGTGCAAACCTCACCTACAGCGACATTGATGATTTCGTGGGTGGTCATGTCTCCTACAATGCCTTTCAACTCATTTCTATGTACTCCGCTTACCAAGGAGAGGACGACTATACCAAAATCAGCCTAGCCGACCTTTCCGCACAGGTACAAGCGCACCATGCAGAATATTATACTTACATCACCTCCGAAGAAGTCCGCACCGAACCAGTGCAGAAAGAGGTGTGCGGGCAGACCATAACCGTCCAAGAGGATCACACCTACACCGTTTTCACACTTTCTTATGTGGGCGATGACTACTTTGCCGACACGGTTTGGCAGCTTGACGACAAGCAGAAAAGCTATGCTGATGCCTATGCGCACAATCTGACCGTCTACCTCCATGAAATAGAAGAACGTGAGGGCATCTCGATTCTGGGGCAGATCAATGATTCACTTATTGATGATAACTCCCCTGCTCCGAGCGGCGGGTTCGGCAATCCGTTCAACGACCCAAACTGGGAGCAGCACATCACTTCTTTCTTTGGCAAGCGCGAGGATGTCGGTATTCCCGGCAAGGATACCACCATCCACAATGGTTTGGATATTGCCTATCCCTACGGTACGCCGATTCTTGCAGTGGAGGCCGGCACTGTCATTAAAGCAGGGTATCATGTCAGCTACGGCAACTATCTGGTCATCAACCACGGTGGCGGGTATTGCACCCTTTACGCCCATTGCAGCCAGCTTTTGGCGCAGGTTGGTGATACGGTGAACAAGTACGACACCATTGCCAAGGTTGGTGCTACTGGCGATGTGACCGGAAACCATCTTCATATCTGTGTTATCATCAATGGTATCTATGTAAATCCAAAGGATTACCTTAACTAATTCAAGCGGATATTTTTGTGCTTTTCGCGCACTTTACATTTTTTCTTTTCTCTCCCCTACTCACTTGCACGCCGACTTCGGTACTTGTTGCTATAACGCATATTTAATTTGTCTCTGTTGCCGCTGTCTCTGTTGTCATAGTTTTAATTTGGCTTCTACTCCTCCCCTATCTCACTTCATTATTTATACGACTGCTGATAACGGAGATTGTTACCGCACATTTTTTCATTCCTCTCTATTTCAACCTAATAACTACCGAAAGCATGCCGAGGTTTTTACCGCGAAAAAAGCTCTGCTCGCTCTCTCACCATGCCTCAAGATGACTCACTGGCCTTTCCTCAGCCTATTTATAGAAAGCTGAAAGCTACAAAATGTACATTTATCATGAAATATACATTTTGTTTTTATTATTGTTTGAATTACGCCCGTCCAATCCGACCTATGCATTTCGATTTTTTTCGCGTTTTTTTCGCGTTAATTATCTATTTTTTTGTGCATCCACTCTGCGGTAGAGTTGCACATTTTAGTCGTTCTATCGTTATTATTATTTGTACTTTCTCTGATTTTTTCTCTCGGTAAATTTCTCCGTTTATATAAATCACCTCTATTTTTGTTTACATTTTGTTGTTTTGTGCAAAGTATATACGAATTGTGTTCCTTTGTAACGTAATTACCCTGCTTTTCCTATGTTTTCTTATTCCTCTCCCCCCTCTTCTGATTTCAGTAAGTACTATTTTCCCTCAAGCATTCAAACAGAATTGCTTCTACAATTTTTCTTTTTATGATCCATCGTATCCGACACCAAAGCAGAGATTATTACCGCGAAAAAAATTAGTTTATCCCTATTCACCTGCACTCCGCCATCTCGGTGTAAGCGTTGATCTATATCTATCTTAAGTTTCTGCCCAAGCCCCATCTGTTACTTTTCCTTTATATTTGCCTACACCCCAAAACGGAGATTGTTACCGCGCGTTTTTCTCTTTATCTTCCTTTGCAACTGAACTCCTCAATTCCGAGGTTTTTACTGCACCATTTTTCCTGCGCATCTTTCGCAACAATAAAGCGGAGTTTTTTACCGCGAAAATTTTCATTTTCCCACTCTCTTTTGCTGTTCAAAAAGGACTACTTCTGCAAATCCTCGATTTTATACCCGTAAACATTCTTATAACCAAGCCTATAACATGAAAAAAGAGCTTTTTTCGCTCAAAACGGAGATTCTTTCATCTCAGCTGGCATGAAATTATCTCCGTTTGACGGAAAAGGAATCTCCGCTTTCAAATGAAAGAACCTCCGTTATCTCGGAAAGAATCTCCGCTGTAAATAGAAAGAACCTCCGCTTCTTCTATATAATAATAAAATATAAAAGAGTAAAAAGTAATTACATAAGTCTTTAAGAAAAACGAAAAATAAAATCACCTGTTGTTAAAAGCGTTTGACAATTTTTTTTAGATAATGTATGATAGTGAATATAATGTGTAGGTGTACCTTTGTCTAAATCTGCGAATGCCCTCACAAATTCTCCATACCGACAGTTCCTCATAATTGACGATTGGTTCATAAAGAAAGGTATAGACAAAGTGGATTCTCAATCTTTTGTCTTATAGTATTCTATGAAGAAAATAGATGAAAGCAATCAAATTAGCGAAGCCATAGATACAATCGTTGGTGAAGTTATATCGGATGAAAAGCCGAATCACGGAAAGCAGCAAGCAGGTCTAAAAAAGAGGGATACCTATGCTTTCGGCTCTTTTATTACAAAAAGTAACGATCTGATTCAGCGCACAAAGTATTCCCTACCCCGCAATGAGCAAAAAATCCTTTTTATGTTGCTGTCAAAGATAGACCAGCGGCATGATTTAGACGCATCGAAATACTATACGATTTCGTTCGATGATTTTGCAAAACTTACGGGCGTAAATGCAATGGACAGTGGTTATGCAAACTACCTGCGCAAAACCATTGAAAGCCTAGAAAATAGGATGTTCTGGGTACCTCTTGGCAACGATCAGTACAAGACTATGTCATGGGTCAACCGTGGTTCTATCGTTGACATGAAAAAAAAGACGATAAGTATGCGCTTTAACCCGGACATTTGGAAAGATATCGCGCAGCTCACCAGCAACTATACTTCTTACAGCATTGAGTATTTGCTTATGATGCAAAGCACCTACTCGATGCGTGTCTATGAGATAATTTTGTCTTATGACAACGGAAATAATAGAGACTATTCTTACAATAATGGATTGATTTTTGAACCCGTTACAGAAGAAGTGCTGCAAAAGTTTCCCAATAAGCGCGATGCGTTGAAAGGATTTAAGTATAAGCGTTTTGACATAGAAGAATTCAAAGGAATGCTTTCTATGCCAACGCGTGATGAAATCAACAGAAGCAAAAGCAAGAGTAAAGACAGTTCTGCGGCCAAATTCAGCCGCGATAAACCACTTACCGAAAAGTATAAGGTTTTCTCCGATTTTGAGAAGAATGTTCTGGTAATGGTCAAAAAAGAAATCAATGAGATGACGGATCTCTGGTTTGACTATGAGCCCGTTCGTCGGCGGGGAGTCCGAAAATACGAATTTCTCTATATTTTTATCAAGTATAAAAATCGAGAAGAGATGAAAAACGTCAGGGCCTTTCATCAAGAACACAAAGGCGCTGATACTGAAATCGGAAGAAAACCGCGAAAGCGCCGCAGCACTGTCAACAAGGAAACGCTGGAGCAGTACAATCAGCCGTTGGCCGAGTCCATACTAACTACGACTTATCGTTTGGCGCGAAACGAGTTGGAGGCAAAAGCCCAATATCAGACGTATGAGGAAAAATTGACACCGGACGAGAGAAATATATTTATTGATGTATTCACATACGCGGCAAAGATTTTGACTAATACAAAGAAGAAAGATCAAGCAGAGGAAACGCTGGAAGCACTGAACCGAATTATCAAGGATAACGACGGTTTGAAAACATGGGCATTGGGAATGAGCGTTAAATATAAGGCAATGCTCGAAAAGGCCCAAGAAAGAAAATCCGCACAATACTATCGCACAGTGGTTTACAACGACATAATAGAAAACTCTGCGGCCATCATAAGTGATGGTAAACGTCGTGCTGCTATGCTGGATGGCGATAGATCAAATCTATTCAAGGTGGATTGGGCAGCCATGTTTGAAGATTAAATAAGAACTATGAGAAAAGCGGTCTGCTAAAATGGCAGACCGCTTTTCTGCTTAACGGAGCGGCAAAAGAAAGCGCAAATGAAAACAGCAACAGGTACTTAAGTCTTAGCAAACTTATTTAGAAAAAAGAAGCGCGGGCATTGTCCTATAATTCGTGTTGACATAGTAGATGTATGTGATATAATTAGTTTATCAACTGTTTGCTCCGAAGTTGGGTGACAGAACAAAATGCGAATGGCAACAGGTACGCAAGTCGCAAAACAACCTGTTGAAGCAGGACACTGCATTTAACAACAGGTACGCGAGTCTTTCCAATACACAACTGACGAAATGAGGAAATAGTAATGGCGGCACAGATTATTACGATCGCCATCGAAAAAGGTGGGGCGGGCAAAACAGTCACAGCTTCGAACCTCGCCTATCTGATGGGTGATGAGGGCAAAAAGGTTCTCTGCATAGATACAGATCCACAGGGAAATCTTACAAGTGCGCTGAGCGGCGGAAATGGCATTACAAGCGGAGTTTATAATGGAAAAGCGCTCTTTGATATGTTTGACGGATTTCGATACACTAGGACAAGAGACTATATTGTTGAAACCGAATATGAAAACGTTGATATGATTCCGTGTAGTGCGCAGACACCGCGCATCAATCAGCGAATTCCGGGAATCTTTGAGGACGCACAGACGTATTTCAAACCGGGAGACCCCAAGTGCCTGCCCAATATGGGCGAGTTCCTTTATTACTTTCTGAACCAAGTCAGAGAAGATTATGATTACATAATTATTGACACACAGCCTACCCGCGATTCGCTTTTGCTGACAAATGCAATTAACGCAGCGGATTATGTACTGATTCCTTCGCTTTGCGAAGCTAATTCTCAGGAATCGGCATTCCGTACCTATGCGCTCTGCAATGAACTTAGAAATACACCGGGCAGCCACTTGAAAGGCATCGGCGTTATTCTTACCATGGTTGTAAAAAAGGCGGCTTCCACAAAAATTATCCGCGACCAATGCAAGCAGGTTCTTGGCGCGTCTCTTTATAAAACGGAAATTCCCAGTGGTCTGAGTGTGAATATGTCTGTTACGAAACATCTTCCTGTGTGTTTTATGGCGAAAACGCAGCCTGTGGCGGTGGCCTACAATAAGGCCTATGAAGAGTTAAAGTCTCGATTGGAAAAGATTGGGGTGAACTAAAATGGCAATGAAGAAAAAAACGAAGGGAAACATAACGGCTCCCAGTCTTCCCGGAAAAGATATGCTTGCAGAAGTCAACAACAATGAGGCAGGCAATATTTATAATAGCCTTTTTGCAAAAAACAGAAAGGTTGAATACGATAACAAGGATATTGCGCTGGTGAATATCCGAACAAATCCTGACAATCAGATCTTCCGCGCAATGGATGATGACGAAGATATTCGCATTTTAGCAGAGGACATTAAACGCAACGGCCTGATGCATAACCTTGTTGTATTTCCTGAGCAGGAAGAAGGAAGTACGGTATACGTTCTTCTTTCCGGCGAGCGTCGCTTTCGTGCGCTGAACTATTTGCAGGAAAAAGGCGATGCAACATGGAATATTGTAAACTGCAATGTTGTGACAACACCTTTGGCCGAAAATGAGAAAAAGGTGCTGCTGTACAGTGCAAACTTGCAGGTTCGTGGCGGTTTTAGTGACGAAGCTATTCGACGCCAGGCAATAGCGGAGTTTATTACCTGCTTACAAAGAGAGCCTTACAATATGAGCAGGGAAGAAGCGTTGAACGCGACAAAAAGTGTAAGCACGGTAAATCCGCGCACGATTGAGCGTGATGCACGTATAGAAGAGAAACTGAAGGGAAAGTTAAAGACTCTACTAAATGATAAATTTTTAACGAGAAGCGAGTGCGAGACTTATCTTCGTTTTGAAGCGGATAAGCAGGATGAAATTGCAAATCGATTTGAAAAGCTACAAGCAGTGGATTGCCACAGTGATGATGCAGAAAGCGCCGGGAAAAACTATGTAGAGGTTCTTAGAGATACTCTGCATGATGCATTCAGAGAGCTTCTTTATGATGCACAGCGGCAGGGAACAACAAAAGAATATGAAGCTGCTTATGAAAAGGCCATCGGTTACTTTGATGATGGGCTTGCCGACTTGAGTGCAAAAGCGGACGAATATGGCAGAGTGAAAGCAAGCAGTAAACCCGAAGAAATATCTGCAATCAATTATGAGGGCAAGAAAGAGGCGGCCAAGGATCGTGTTCGCAAAGAACATGAGGTGACCGAGACCAAGAGCAGTGTAATTCAGAAAAATGTGCCGCAAATGGTCAAAAAGCTGAACAAGACATACAGCAGCAAGGCTTTTGTAAAAGCGCTGAAAGGCGTATCTAAAGAATCCAGAGACGCAGATGTTGCCGCATTGAATGAGATTATCGAAATCTCTACGAAGCTAAAAAATATTATAGAGGCGATTGAGTAAGGTCGGTGGCGGCAATGAAGAAAAAGGAACGGGTTCTGATTCGCTTCCGGCCGGAGATATACGAGTGCTTTGAATTGGAAGCAGCGTATGAAGGACTTCGGGTAGGAACCATCGCAAACCGACTACTTATCAGCGAAATCAAAAAAGTTGTAAGGGTAGGGAAGGGGCATTGTGTTGTATCTGGCTCGGAAGAAGATATGGCAATTCCAGAAGGAAAAAAACAAGACTATTATGTACTGCCAGCAAGCAGAGATGTAATAGAATACCTGCCGGAGCAAACAGGGAAGCGAGGAGGAAAGCCGATCAATAAGCAGGTCACATTTTACCTGACCGAGGAGCAACTCGAAATTCTGAAAGCTGTTGTCCGCATACAGGATATTCGTAAATCCATGGATTGTGGAGAAATCGTGACCTATAGGTTTGCCGTGCTTGGCCTGCTGTTAAATAACGAGGCATTGAACAGAAAGCAAACGGTTATACGATAAAAAGAGCTGCAAGAAAGATTTCTTGCGGCTTTTATGTTTATAAAACAGCGAAAAATACCCTCTTGACAACAGGTACGAGAGTCGGAATACGTTTCCTACCCACAAGGGAAGTCCATTGACAGAAAACGATAAATATGCTATACTCCACCTGTAAATGATTTTTGTGCCTTGTGCACACGTTGTTTAAGTTTGTAATTCGTGCCAGCAGCCTTGTCCTGCCTGTTTTGGGTGGGCGCTGCCGGCACTTTTCTTTTTATACGGGGTGGAAAACACCCAACCATAGCGAGAAGGATCGTGCTTCACGGTTTGCCGTGAACATCAGGCATTGCCTGCGGTCATTCTCGCTTTTTTTATTTTGTTTCAAGGCCAATCGGCTTTGA
>ENA-OPCD01000653-OPCD01000653.1-human-gut-metagenome-genome-assembly--contig:-NODE-653-length-29131-cov-2.862808_pt1 | contig 29131 bp, 17 predicted proteins | sample MGYA00241560_ERZ501471 | MGnify/ENA primary metagenome ERZ501471 (study PRJEB25962, sample SAMEA2042578) | human gut metagenome | biome: human gut; feature: human-associated habitat; material: faeces...
CTCTTGATCTCATCAACGATATTCCCCATATTATTAACCTTGTCCTCCGCTTCCTCTACCCGATCACCAAGATCATTTGTATCATTTCGAATGTCCTCTATAGCCTCGTCTTGTTTCTCCAACTCATCGGTAATGGCCTTTTGGCTCATGGTGTCAACCTCGCTATCACCACGGGAATCGAGTACGCTTACATAACGCTCATGCTTCAGCCACTCTCCTTCCGTACCGCTCCAGTCCCCACGTAATACGGCCAGCTCGTATGAGGACAAGCCATCATAGCCATAAGTGGCGGTAGAGGTCTTTACTTTCAGCACGACGACACCTTCTCCGATATTCGTAGCCTCGTCCTCAAATTCGGTAATAGAGAAAAGATCCTCTTTCTTGGAGCGGCATACGCTTCGTGTATCAAAGACATGGTCCATATTCTTGACCCATATCGCCTCGATAGAGTAAGTTCCTTCTTCCAACCCTGAAGGAATGTCTACATAAAGCGTACCTTTGTCCGCTCTCGCTTGAAGTAGATATTTCTCCCGATTGCCTAATAGAAAAACCTTTACATTAGATCGGGAGAAATCCTCTTTCACCGGGCTTATCCCTTTATAGATAGTCCACTCAACCCGGATCAATCTGTCTTTGAATATGTATACCATGATTATATAATCTTGTTATTGATTGGAGTTGGCCCCGGATGGATTGACACCCATAAGAACCAACGCTTGATTAAACATGCTGTCTGCGTGCTGATCCCTGTAAGTAAGCAACGTGAGACCGGATATATAATAGATCAGTGCCTTTTTCAGCTTGGGGCTTCCCTCCAAGCTATCCGTTATATCCTCGTCCGTTATGATCCCGATCTCGAACGTGTCGGATTTATCCTTCGCCTTATATAGCTCCAATGTCTTACCCGGCCTCATGGTCAACGCCAGTTTAGGTCTTTCCCATGTCCCCGTTGCGTATGGATCCGACAGCGTGGCGTATTCCTTATCGTTCCAATAGATAGGATCTGAAATAAATAAAGGCCATGATGATAGCCTAGCGTAACAAATCCGAGAGTAGTTCTCCGGCAAGCTTACATGAGCGACAAGATCTTCCTCTATGGTTCCGTCCGTTATTATCTTGTTTGGTTCCAACAGGCCCCAGTCTGCGTTACCGTTCACGAAGCGCAACGCCTCCGATATCTTGGACTTGATAATCGTGTCCATTTCCTCGTTATCCTGCGTTCCTAGGAACTCAGCGTCATTAAGCCCGATCTCGTCTATGCAGATCTTGACCTCACTCACTATGTCGCTCACGCTAATATCCATATCATTTCATGTTCGGGAACGAGACACTTAATTTATCCTTTAACTCCTCAAGCATATCATCGTTCTCCACCTTATAGCCCATCTTGGCGAAATAGTCGATAGCGTCATTCACGTTCTTTACGGTCTTGACCTCTTTCACTTGTTTTTCCCGGCCTCTCGAGTTCCTCATGACCGAGACACCAGACACATCATCGTCTTTTAACGTAGAGACGAGCCGGATAGACGTACCAAATCGGCAATCATTCTCGATAGCGTCTTGTACGAAAGGGTTGCTAGTCCGTAGTAAGGCGTTCTTGCCATTGATGAAATTACCGCCCTTGAACTCCATGCTGACCCTTGTGCCGCAGTATATAGTACGGAGCATGCAATTATCCTTGCCTACCAACTCATATGTTTTCGTGATCATTCGATTGATTTTATTAGACCCACCGTGCGTTTGCTCCGGTGGGTCTTGTTTGACAATATTACAGTTTACACGTTGATCTCTCCCTTGTATGGTTTCCATGCCGTACCGTCATATACATACAATCCGACGGCGTGCGTATCGTCCGCTACGGTCAAATAAACCACATCGTCCTTTTTCGGTGTAGATACGGAACTCAGGGAAGCCACGCTGGAAACGACTGTGTCAAGCATAGACAGCTTATATCCGCTCACTGTCACGTCCGGACCGATCAGCATCGAGTTATAACCCGTAAGCATCAAGCAGTCATCCTGAATATAATATTGGGATTTGGCCTCCCGTACCTCACCGCCTTCTCCCTTGGAATGATCCACGGTAAGAGTTTTTCCTTTTTGGTAGTAATAACGCTTGGCCTCGGACATCGGGAAAGCGACGGCGCATTCCTCATATCCAAGATCGTCAAGGGCGTGCTCGACCTTGAAGTTCAACTTTCCGAAAGTGGTCTCGAAAGAGGAGATATCAATACCGATATTCTGTTTCTTGACGAATGAGATATCCTTATGTTTCGTGAAATCGATGTTCAGCAACTTCTCGATGAACTTGGTACCGCAATACACGTCCATCTCGTTCGTGTTCGAGTACTTCCCGAAAAGCATACGGGTGATACCGATAAGGTCGGCGAACTCCAATGTCGAACCAATCTGGTAACCCAGACGTAATTGTCTCAACACTCCTTTTTGGAAATACACGTATTCTGTACCTGTTTTCTTGGAGCCATACTTCAAGGACTTAGTTCCTACGCCGATCAACATCGTGCGCGTGCATTTCTTGCGGAAATTAGACAAAGTCCAATCCTTCAAGTCTTGCACGTTCCACTTCGCCTTCTTGTTGATACGCTCGAAGAATTCCGTCCACGTGATCGGGCATACCTTCTTCTGCAAGTAGGCGATCTCTTTCTTGGGATAAGCGGAATCCGGGGCGATCTCAACCTCGCTCTCGCTCATTGCCGGTGCCATGATATGCAATCCGGTGCCCGCTTTCAAGTCCGGCACATACATGTTCCCGCTATCATCCAACGGGCCGTTAAGGGCGGCAACCATAATACCGTTAGCCTTATCCGCCGATACGACATAGAGAACCAACGGACTTCCGTCTGAATTGCCCGCCTCATCATATCCGGTCACCCCGTCCACCAAGACGGTGTTGCACTCGGCGAATAACTTCTCGTCATTCTTGTACAAGCTAAGCTTTACCTCAGCGTCCTTGTCCGTGTTGGTCACAGCCGCCTTGGTAACGCAATCCATTATAGCCTCGCCAATATTGTAATGCTCCGGTTCCTTCGTGTTGACATGGACTTGCTTGGCGAGCTTGAGGAAATCCGTGTGCATGGGATATTTGTACGCCTGGAATTTACTGACGTAATCCTCTACCTTGTTCTCGGCCAGATCAGCGTCGGTGACCGCGGATCCGGTAGCCCCCTGCCCCTGCTGGTCAATACCCTTACCCGCCGCGTCCGGGGTCGCGTTCTCCAACGGCTTGCCATCATTGGGATCCGTATCACTTCCATTCCCCCCGATCTCCACGGCCATAGCCGCTCCACCGGTCAATACCGCCAAGACAAAGAACAAAGCCTTGACCCAAAACATCTTGTCTAAAAATCTTTCTCTCATACCTATTTTATTTAATCAGTTATATTATTTGTGGATCCTCCGCTAAAAATGGATTCAAACATCTTTTCTTATACGTCTCTCCAGACTCATATTGTTTTTTCATCTTGTCCTTAGAGTCATCAATCTTATTCTTTTCTCCCCATGGGATGAACGACGCTATATCATTCATGATCCAATCCCATTCACCGTTGAATCTAACGGCCCTGTCGTCAAGATATATATCAGCGATCAACTTGGAGCCATTCAAGCTATCCTTTGGTTGAGAAGGATTCTCATTGATATAATCAAATAAGACTCCCTTATCTTTAAGCCAACCACGTAATGCTTTCGTATCCGGTCTAGTGGTATAAATAATAATCGTCCATCCTTTTTCCTTTAAGACCTTAGTCGCCGTATCCGATCCGGGCACCATGTCCCCAAAAACATCTTTGCCTTGATAGCCCTTCGAGTAATCATGGATCACGCCATCAAAATCAATACATATAGTCTTCTTTTTTACCATATCATCCGACGAATGGATTGTTCACGTCTTGCGTAACCGGCTTCTCCTGCCGTGCTCCTTGCCTTCCTCTCGGTCTTTCCTGCTTACCGCTAAGATCCTTTAACTTGTCGGTAACTTTCTTGTTGATCCCTTCCGCAACGCCTTCCTCCCGCGCGGCCTCCACGTCTTGGTTATAATTCATTCCCTTGGCCATCATCTCGAAAATAGACGGGTCCAATTTACCGACGATCAAATCATCCATGACTTGATACATCTTGCCTATAACCTCCTCCGCTTGATCATCGGAAAGGCCCATCTCCGAGGCTTTCGCCCTTATCCCTTCCACGCTAGCCGGCATATTCTCCGACATTTGTTTCTCGATCTCGTCCTGTTTCGCCAGTTTCTCCAAGTAAGCGTTATGAGCGTCGGCCAGCTTTTGCGAATAATCGGGATCATCGGCCAAGGCTTTTAAGTCAAGCCCCTTATTCTGTACCATCCACACCACGGGATCGAAATCATCCTGATCCCTAGCGGCTACCATCAACTCGGCGAAAGCTGGACTCTTGGATAGGTTCTCCCGCATTTTCTTAGAGTTACCCTCGTAACCCTCATACTCGTCCATGAACTGGTTGACCGAGCCGTAGTAAGCCTCCTCGTCATCCATGTTAAGATCCGGATTCCGTTTGGCGTATCTTTGTCTGAATCTCTCTTTGTTAGATATATCTGCCATACCTTAATCGATTTTGTTTTAGGCAAAGGAAAATAATAAGGTATATCCGTTTTGTTATTTTGATTATTTTATTTACCCCATGAACCCTAAGAATAATCAAACATGTGAATCTATTTTTTATCTTTGTGATGTTCACCAAAACAAGCGTTCTTTATGGTTAATGGCGTAGATTTCATCCCAGAGCGGGACATGGAGCTTTACGAAGCTTATAGACGTGCTTTGAAGATGAGGGAAGTGAAATCCCACCGAGAGGCGGTAATGAGGGCTATATCCTCCCATGCCTCTAGGTTCTGGATCTCCACCCTTCAAGCGTATAGGGGAATCCTACTGATCAGGAAGGGGAAGACCAAGGAAAAGGGTCGATCGATCAGGAACAAGATGATCGATGACATTTATGAGATTTACAAAGAGCTGGAGAAAAAGAGAGAATTCAAGGGAAGCTCCGTTTATTTCATCACCTCTTTCGCGGTCTATCAAACGGCCCCCTGTTTTTACATATCCTATTCACGGGCGTTGGCGATAATACAACGCATCAACCGGGAAAGGAAAAATGGAAGGTAAGCTAAAAAGACTGATTCCTTCATTAATAATCGCCTTGACAAGCGTCATACTCCAACTCGCAGGTAAACATTTCTATTTCGATACCAATTCCATACCATACGACCATTTCCTTTACACGTTCACCCACGCAAACATCTTTCATTTATCATTAAATCTTATCGCCTTATTCCAGTTTAAGCCTCGTGTGAAAACATGCCTGATCGGTTACGTGTCTTGCGTCTTGGCCTCGTTCGTACCACTAGCCTCATTGCCGCTTCCTACATGCGGCATGTCCGGATTTATCATGGGATGTTACGCCCGCAGATATCACGCCTATAAACTAAACCTTTGGAGAATAATATTGAGCAATATCGTCATGGCGTTTATCCCCTTATTCAACTGGAGGATACACTTGCTGTCATTCCTAATAGCCTATATCATCTATGGAGTCATACAGAAAATTAGCGTTCACGGAAGAGGTTGAGTCTATATTGGCCGAGAATAACAAGAGGCTGAAAAATATATTCGGCACGCACGACCAATTCACGGGGCGTGGAATGGAAGGGCATAGCCATAGGGTTGTCATAGATGATTACCCCATAAGGGTGCAGTGGCTTACCGAGGAGGTTTTCAAGAACGATCTGTATCAAGATGTTCTGAAAGCCGGTTCCATAAAGGACTACACGATAAGGTTCAACGAGCTGTACCCGGATTCAGATGGGATAAATGAGGAGGACGTGGCCAACATGCTATTTTGGGCTCGTTGCTCGAGAGACCCGTCCTTCGCCTTTTTCTCGTTATTTAAGATCAAGTCGAAAGAGGCGGGAGAAATGATCCCCTTCGAGCTTAATTACGCCCAACGTTACGTGCTATCCGTTCTGGAGGAAATGAGGCATAAGGGAGTCCCGATCCGTATAATATTATTGAAAGCCCGGCAATGGGGAGGTTCCACCTTGGTACAGCTTTATATGGCGTGGATACAGCTATTCGTCATGGAAGGATGGTATTCCGTAATTATAGCCCAGACGAAAGATACCGCCAAACGTATCAAGGCCATGTATAAAAAGGTTCTCGATAATATCCCGGGATTTATATATGGTGTTGACAAGCTACAATTCGCCCCTTACGAGCATTCGGCGTCCGACTCCATAATCACCGACCCGTCCGGGAACAAGGTACGTGATAACGTGATAACCGTGGCATCTTATGAGAATTTCGAGTCAACACGTGGTATGGACTATGCCATGGCCCACTTCTCGGAGGTAGCCTACTGGAAAACAACGGATGGCAAATCGGCGGAGCAGGTTATAACAAACATAGACTCGAATATATTGGAGAGACCGTTGACCATGGAGATCTCCGAGTCTACGGCTAACGGCATGGCCGGTTATTTCTATGATGAGTACCAAATGGCCAAGGAGGGCACGTCATCCCGTAAGGCGCTATTCATACCGTTCTTCTTTATCGAGAACGACATGATAAGATTCAAGGACAAGAAAGAGACCCGGCTTTTCATATTGGATCTATTAGAGGGAAGGGATGTCACGACCTCCCCTAATGACAATAGCGAGCCGGGACAGTATCTATGGTCTCTATGGGAAAAAGGAGCTACGCTGGAGCACATCAAATGGTATATCAAGAAAAGGGCCTCGTTCCATGATCACGCATCGATGGCATCCGAGGCACCATCCGATGATGTCGAGTGTTTCAAGTATTCCGGTAATCTCGTGTTCAATATCTATACGATCGAGGTGATGCGGGAAAGATACGTATCACCCCCGGAGTTCATTGGCGACATATCCCAATCAGAGAAGACCAAGAGGATAATTCTCACCAAGAATCCGAACGGCCTGTTGAGAATCTGGAAGAGGCCCGATGATACAAGGACATCCAACGAGTATCTTGTCATCGTCGATGTCGGTGGACGTAGCAAGAACTCAGACCCCTCATGTATAACAGTGATAAACAGATGGAATTTACGATTCAGTGGAGGAAAGCCGGAGGTGGTAGCCAGATGGCATGGCCATATACGATATGACTGGCTCGCCTACAAAGCCGTCAAGATCGCCAGATACTACAAGAACGCCCTTCTCGCCTTCGAGAGCAATACGTTTGATAAGAAAAAATCAGAGGCATCCGAGTTCGTGGAGGAAGGCGATCATATTCGTGGCATACTGAAAAAGATAGAGGATATCTACCCCAATCTTTACATGCGAGCGGCGACGGATCCCGAGGACATAAGGAACGGCATATACAAGAAGATAGGCTTCCAGACCAACAAAAAGACCAAGCAGGACATGGTAGATAATTTCATAGTGGCGTTCGAGGACGATATGTTCATAGACCCGGATGAGCGCATGTACAAGGAAGCGTCAAAATACGAGCAAAGTCCGGACGGTAGTTACGGGAATATTCCCGGTCGTGGCAATCACGACGATATATTGATGACAGACATGATAGGTGCGCTCATATCCGAAGATATGCCTAAGCCTTCTATAATCAAAGAAGAATCAACGGGATATCTTGATTCATATCCAAAAAATGAGTCGAGTTTATAGCTTGCGCATGAACGTTTTCCCTGTAAAAATCAATATTAGATAAATAAAATACGACTTATTTTTTACTAATATAAAATAAATAGAGTATATTCGCGTAGTCACTGATTAGAATGTAAGACGTGACACACATTGTGGCGTTAAAGATATCGTCTCCTATAAAGACCTAAATTCCCCAAATTTATAAACATAACAGGGAGCCGATAGCAACAATACGCCCACGTTATTTGTATATATAATCTATATATAAGACGTGGGCCGTTGCTTACTACCTGTTATGTTGGCGTGGGGACACCGGGTCTTGGTAGTTGCGACGGCGCCACGTTTTTTTATGCGTATATGGTATGTTATATATTTATAACCCCTTATGGCTCTCATCCGTGATGGACTGGAGTCATTACTTAAAGATATTACACTAGGTTGTATTCATAAAATAATTTTATCAATGTCATACCGCTCTTTCGTGAGAACCAGAGGTATATTTATGTCAAGGGGATAGCTTTGGAGGATGGGGGCACACTCCTTTCCTTATGGCATAAAATATAGTTTGAATAAATATTTCCCGCTTCCCTTGGGTGGTATTGGGAAGCATTTTAAGACGGATATACCCACCGTTGCTATTCCGGGAGGATCGGCAATGATGATTAAGTATGTCTTTGTTTAGATATGGATTTAGATATTACAAACGCTCTAGTTCGTGAGAATCGGATCGTTTAAGGTTGTCTGAAAACCATTCATATAGATTATAGTTAAATAATAAAAACTCCCTTGTCCGTGAGGATTTGGGGAGTTTTTTTATTTTTTACTATTCCTCGGGATAAAATTAAAAGTAAAATATGCCGTAAAACATGCCTCCTGCTGGATAACGGATGTAAAGATTGGGTAATTTTGCAAAAAAACACAAAACATGTCTATAAATACATACTATACTATTCTTGGAATTACTGAATGTGCTACTTTTGAAGAAATACAAAAAGCATACAGGCAAAAGGCATTATTATATCATCCTGATAAAAACAAAAGCGACAATGCACATGATATATTTATAAAAATACAAAAGGCATATGAAGTATTATCTGACCCAGAACGAAGATCAAAATATGATAATGACTTAAATTCCTATAGGCAAAATATTTTCAATTCAATAAACACAGACAAAACAAATAGAGGTAAGTCTGATATAGAGAATATACAAAAACAAAAAAAGAGTCCAATCAATAAACGATCATATAAAAGGGAAAAGACAAGCATTAATTCTAAAAATATATTAATATTTATTTGCATATCAATAATAACTATATATATAGCTTACCATGCTAATTTATTCAATATTAATAACCATAATACAGACACAATAAATCCTACACAAAGGATTGATGATTATGTTGAAGAGGTTGCGCCTATAGTTGAAGAAGTTGAAGATTCAAATATATATAAGAATAATCATCTTATGAATGGAGATTCTCCATTTACTGAATACTTTGGAATTAATTCGTATGATGATAGCCAAGATAATTATATAACGGTAAATAATGGAAGTGATCAAGACGCTGTTGTTATATTAAAAAATATAACTAGTAAAAAGATAATTAGGAATGTATATATTAACAAACACACATCTTATGATATAAGAAATATTCCAGAAGGTATTTATGAGATGAAATGTGTTTATGGAAATGACTGGAATCCTAATTTATTATTCAATGGAATGAAGTTAGGAATGTTTCAATCAAATGTACATTACTCTTCACAAGCCAACTATAAAGACTATTTTAATATGTTTTCAGAGAGAACAGAAAATGGAATTTCTATTCCATACTATGAAGTAACTCTTCATAAAGTGTCTAATGGCAACATGAGAACAAAAAAAATTAACCAATCTGACTTTTTTGAAAAATAAATATGGAAGATTTTTTAAACAGCATGACAATCCTTTCATCGGCGATATTAGTCTATATTTTCAATCGAGATATTATTTTAAAAAAGATATTATGGAAAGAAAAATTCGAGCCTAGAAAACCTAATGGAAAAGGGAAAAACATCTATTTGTATGACGCAAGGATTTTAGGAGTAATTCTTGAAGGGATTAGATTCAGAGAATCAACAACACCATACGGCATATCAGAAGTAAGATACCGTTTTTTAATGTTCCTTGGTATTTTCTTAATTCCTATTGGATGTTATCGTGTTATAGAGAAAAAAACCATAAAAACCGGATATAAAGAATATACGACACAGTTTATGATACTAGGTACAGAATCATGGAATTTACTTGAAATTATATCCATATATATTTTTAGGTTAAGCACTTTGATAATATTCATATCCTCTATTATATCGATAGTAGCATTTATTGGCTTGATCAGTGAATATATTTAAAATGTAAAAAGATATCGGGTGACACCAACGCCACCCGCTATCTTATCACTCATCTGAATCCTCAAATATCTCCAGCGCCTGTAACTTTAACTCGTACACTTGGTTCTCCAGAGAATCATTATCGCTACCGACCTCACGAAGGAACCTCTCCATATCGGATATGGCCTTCACGTACTGTGACAATACCATGGATCTCCTGTAATCATCGCTACCGGTCAGCTGGTTTAACTTGACCATATATCCGGCCCTGTCGAAATCGTCCACGGAAGTATCCTGTATTTTCTTTAGATATCCCTTGTAATCATGATCCATTTCCGAGATAAAGTCTACGACCTTCTTGTTATATATGGAATTCATCCGGCTCAACTTCAAATCCTTGTCCCCTCCGGTCAAGAAACGGCTTAACAGTGGATAACGACTCACCGGCATATCTCCATTTTCTCCGGACAGCATATCAAGGACTAAATCAGACACGCCCAATGCCACGGTACCAAAACCTCCTGTATATCCAGAAAGAATGTTCTGCCAAGTAGCCGGATTAAAGCTCGTGCCTCTCTTGACATCGTCACCACCCGTTAACGAGTTGAGTGCCCTCGACAACTCGACCATAGTGGTACTGGTACTCCTGTAGACCTTAGTATATTCCGGATCATAATCATTAGTCTTATTCATCGAGGTCTTATAGATAGGATTACCCATAAAATTCACGTTAGAGGCGTTTTGGGCGATAGGCTGAACCACCGTAGGCAGGAGATTTAGAGCGAACTTCCAACTATCATACTCCCAGTTTATGTTTAACGGGGATACCATATCAATCCCTGTCTTAACGACATCCATAGCCTCCACTTCCCTTTTACCGGATAATTGCCCGGCAATTATATCTCCGATCTTGAAATAATTGGCAAGCTCCGGAGATAACGGAATCTTGAGCCAACGACCATGAGTCAAACGAATACATATATTATTCTGTCTCTCATAATCGCTCAATGAATCAAAATAATCCCTATCATCATCATCGCTATCCCATCCCAGATAAGCGAAGAGCATAGGCATAAACAGATTATTAAGCAACGAGACAGACGATCCCATGAATATTAGCGGGGCTATACGGGAACTTATTCCTTTAATTGGATGATTTCTCAGCATGGAATATTCCTTATACATGCTTTGAACGGCGGCGTTAAAGAACAACACCCAATCTCTTCCATACTCAGATATCCACGCCGCTGTGTTAATATACCATTTATCGCTCTTCGTTTTCTTTCCGGCACCTTTCTTGTTAAAGTTAACCGATACCTCCTTGGCATCATTGATTGACCGATCAATGGATCTTCCATGTTCCCGGCTCGTCTTATACGCCGCATATCGGTTCACGAGTTCCGCTACGTTACCCATGAACTCAAAGCACTCAAATACAGTAGAGACTAGTTCTTTGGGGGATAACTTCCCAATATTACCATCCGAAAGTTTCTCTAGCTTGTTCGCTAAATCCTTGGCGTATTCCTTTTGCGTCTCCACGAACGTATATCCAGTAGCCCCTCCATTATCCATGAACTCCTTAAATATTGCCTGTTCCTTATCAGAAATATCGATCTCTCCCCTTCTGTATTTATACAGATTACGACCTAAACTCCGAAGTCCAAATAACGCTCGCCTCTGGTTCCCTGAAAAATCCTTGAAATACCTAAAGTTCTCCGTCACAAACACGGAGTTATTGGCATAAGGCGTATCTCTTATCAAGTTGGCAAACGAGAACGCCACGTTCTTGGACGTAAAAGCTCCAGCCATAAATGTTTTCAAGTTCCTAGCTACGACGTAAGCGAGATCATCCTTCACGTCCGGATTAGTCAATCCATTTACCGCTTGCGCCAATCGGGGATTGCCATTAACGGTCATGACATACCTGTTACCTCCCACGAAAACCTGTACCTGATGCTGGCTTCTCTGGTCATACAATGTTTTATATGGTATATCCGATCGACCTCCTTTAATCAGCTCAGCCTTACCTTCCTCTCTAAGCTCTCTCATCATTTCCTCATGATCTTTCACCGCCTTGGCCACTTCCTCGCCAGAAGCGTTATCCGGTATTTGCGGAATGGACTCCACCCATTCCGGATTTTCCTCGGTACCGACATTTCGAACCCAGATATTATCTATGGTAATAAGACCGCCAGTGTCATGATTGCTAGCTAAATTGAGAAAACGTTGTTTCGCCAAGTTCCTATTTCCTGCGGTAATAGATCCGTATCCAACGTGTATCAAACCAGCGAAAGGATTATCAGCCTCAGAGATACGTCCTTTTGCGGTTTTCACTGGGTTTCCCATCTTTATCTCCGTAGCGTCTATGTAATCATAAACATCGGAGGCTATATTATCGGAGAAACCTCTCAACGGGATAAAGTACTTAAACCGGGAAAGGTTCTTATCCATATAGGACTTGCTTATCAGCCCAGACTCATACTGCCTCCTTAACGTATACTCTGACACGTTATGAACCTTATCCCATAGATTATCGACTAAAACCATATTGTGGGTAGACTCATAATCTCTCACGAAATCATAAGCGTCAGAAAGCCATTTATCTTTATTCGCTCCATCCTCCGAAGGCTTAAACACTGAAGACAAACCACTATAGTCCTTTCCTAGAATCACACCATAAGAATTATCGCCTAACTTCCATTGGAATGACAATGCCTCTCGATCCAACTCCTTTTGTTCCTCGTCCCACGCTAGATCCTTATTAAGGATATCTTTCTTTGAATCTTCCCACCTATCAATCAACGTTCCGGTCACCTTTTCTTTATATTTATCCATCTCCTTGTTATAGATCTCGGATTTGACCAATGATTTCCGATAATCGGCGGCTATCTCGGCGGATCGTTCAGCCTTCTCCTTATCGACACCTTTCTTAAGTTCCTTCGCAAGAACCTTGTCATACGTCTTTTTGTAAGCTTCACTTCCCTTTTCCTCCGCAACATTTTCCGCTGTTTTTTTAGCGTTTTTAAGATCAGACTCGGAAATAACCCCCATTTTAGACAAAGCGTCCACGTCAAACGCCTTAAGAGTTTCTATGCCATCCCTTACGGACATATCACGGTTTCTCTCGATACCGTGTTTAGCTTGTACATATTTAACCAAATCCCTTAATGCCCCTTTAGACCAATCCCAAGTTCTTCTTAAACCTTTCTTAGACACCTCAGAAGCATCACCTATCAATGCCCTTATAGCCTCATTCAAAGGATTCAGGAATTTAGAGTCGAAACTATCCATATCCACCTTATTCTTTGAAGACAAAGCTATAAGGGAGTAATATGGATTCTCATAGTCCAGTATCTTCGATTTGGTTTTCTTGGCCAATAATTTCAAGAACTCATCTATAGCTGTTAAAGAGTCAACCATAGCCTCTTTGAACTTAAAACTGTCGGAAGATGCCACTTTATCCCAAGCGTCAACCATTTCCTTGTTTAGGGGTTCTTCATCCTCCACTTCCGCTTTAGCCTCCCGGAACCGGATTTTGTCATTGTTTTTCTTTGTTTTCTCTGCGAAAGCGAAATCATCCGTCTTTTCCCTTACGCTTTCTCCAACGCCTCTACCCTTGTTTTCAGATCCTGCACGTCCGATGACAGTCCGCTCATCGCCGATTCCATCCCGGACACTTCCGCTCCTATCGCCCGTATCTCCTCCGTCAAGTTGGTCTCCATCGTTGTCAACTTGGCCATCAGTCTTTTTTCCATTTCGGTCAGTTGCGTTTTCAGTTCCGTCAATAGCGTTTTCAACTCCCCTTGGTTTGTCGATATGGTCTCGTTCACTTTCGTTTCCGTTCTCATTAACGCCCTCGATTGTCTCGAGTTCCCTTCCAGTACCTTTTGTTTCAGAAGGTTGTTTTCCTTTTTCAGGTTCAATATCTCTTTCGATTGATCCATTTTCGTTCAAATTTATATTGTTAAGGCCTAATCTATTTCTCATCACGATATCCTCGGCCACATCCATCAAGTTGCCTTGCTCCAAGTTCTTATAGCTTCTCCAGAGAATATAACGGAGGTCATTATCCGATAACTTGAAATCAAGGCTAATACCGGCCTTTCTCAACATATCAAGAAAAGAGTCCTTGATCTTTTCCCATAACGAACGCTCGGCCTTGTTATCGAAACCACGTTCCGCTAATTCAGCGATGTATTCCTCTGTAGCCTCACGCAAGTTAAGAGGATTGCCTTTAGTCCGGTCTATGATATTTTTCCGGATATCCTCGTTGGCGTTCCGATACACGTTATCAAGGAAAGTATCGAAATCATCCCCGAATAGCTCACGTAACCCATGATGCCCTACCACTTCATGGAGGAAAGTCCTTTGAGCGTCACCTACGGACGTGGAATTAGGTGATACTATGACTATCTCCCCGGTAGAAGTATCATACCAGCCTTTGGAATCTCTCTTACGGGCCAACATATTCTCATCCGTATCGTTTATATCGTCCACGTCATGGATTACCTTAACAGGGGTGTTAAGCTTGGTAGACCAATCGTTGATAGATCTGTCTATTATATTATCCAAAGACATATTATCACTAAGAGAGTTGTCTAAGAATATCTGATCCTCACGTGCCACGTCCTCCGTCTCGGAAGCTAGACTGTTACGTCTTTCCTCTGGGGTCATATCCATACGGTATGTCGCATTTCGGGATTCAACTTCACCGGCTATTGATAAATAAGCCTTGCGTTTATCAAAATAGGAAGCCTCATCAAGTTTAGCAGATGTGAAGCCAACCAAAGTGTCGTAAACGGTAATAACGGCATCGTCTCGATTATCAAAATTATCAGCCCACATAGGATAAAAACCTTGCTCTTTCGACTCTTTAATTACGTGCTTAACAGCATATGGCATTCGTTTATATTGGCCGCTTTCAACCAGCTTCTCCGCAGATCTTCTTAGATTTGCCAACTCATGCAATTGTACGCTTGTATAATCTTGAAGATAGTAGTCTAATAACTTTTCCTGTGCGTACTCCATGCTTCCACCCTGGGCGAAACCCTCTATTGATTGAATAGCATGTTGTACTTCATGTACCAAAATATTTCGAATATCCATTCGCTCTAAAGACGATTCATTCACACGTATGAGATTCCGCTCACTAAACCACGTTGCCCCCGTATTACTTGCCGGATCATCGTACATCTCCAAACGTACCTGTTTAAGTTCCGGATACTCCTTGAATAGACTATCGTCCTTCACGTAATCGTCAAGATAACGGACATCATTCTCCTTATACGACTCACTCAATTCGGTAGCCATTCCTAAAAGCTCATCAAAGCGATCCGACTCCTCATCTGTCAACTCCACTCCATCAAAAAGCTTATCACTTAACGCCTCGTATTCCTTACCCCAAGGCAGATTGTCGTAAAGTCTATTTTTCCTAGCGAGACCCTCCACATCCACATCGAAGTCTTCCACCTCATATCTCCACTTCTTATCGGCTCCACGTTCCCAACCGGTAGCCATCTTGATAGCCTTAGCCTCCTTTCCTGACGATTCCATCTCACGGGCAATAGCGAGATTGTCCAAACGAGTAGTAGCTTCCTCCACTCTATCAAGATTAGCGGCACCCTTCTCTCCTATGAAGCGAAAACGAACGCCATCAATTTCTGAGGCTTGCTTAACTGCCTCATTTCTCGATATCTCATCATCGGCTTTATAAGTGAATATTTTCAAACCCGCATCGTATATCGCCTTACGAATGTCACCATCTACGTTATCCGGGACTACAGCGGCAGCAAATTCCTCCAAATATACAGGACGTTCAAACTTAGTCTCGAAGTACATTGCCGGATATTCATTCCTTATGGCATCCACCATCTCATTCAGCGTCTTCACATCCTCATCAGAAAAATCTATCCCATATTCTTCCTTTATATATTTTTGAGGGTCTTTGCTTCGTGCCGCTTCCGCCAACCTGTATAGACCGTAGTCGTCATATCCTTTGGCATCCGGTTGCAATTTTTCTCCTAACTCATGAAATACCTTAGACCATTTATCCCTGAAAGCGTCAACGTCAGCATGATCCGTAGTCAGCTTCCCTTTATCCTTGCGTATATCTTTCAGTGAGCCTTTAGCATCCAGCAAACTCGCAGCGAAATTTTGGAACGACGCACCTATTCCGACAGACGCGCTTCTTCCTTGCTTCTTCATAAACTTGGATACGTTCTCCAAGGTGTTAGGAATGTACTTTCTTATACCGGAAGGAGTAAATCCGTTAAAAATAATTTCTTTTATCCCGTACCTTTCATTCAATTTATCGAGCCACTTGTTAAAATCGCCTCGCATTCCATTTTCTTCTATGAAATTCCATGAATCGCGCATTGTTCCGTGAGCATCAACCTTGTCGGAATTGCTTATGTCATCACGTACTGATTTCATGAAGCTTTCTACCGCAGAGTAATCAAATCCATACTTATCGATTCGTTCAAGATCCGTCTTACGTTTCTCGTAGAGGATTGATCTTGGATTCATTTTACCTATAGCTTCTTCAAGCTTGGCTCTACGAAGTTTTATCGCCTCATTGTAACCTTCCGTACTAAAGCCTTTATATTCCATATAGGCATCTTTCAGACGGGACAATTGCTTGTCAGACAAACCACTCATGGAGAACGATCCATTTGTGGCATCTTCAACTTCGGTTCTTGTTTTCTCCGGATATGAAGGCTTTGTACGGGCTATTTCCGGAGCTTTACCTTGCTCATATAAATACATATAAGCAAGACTATCCTCGCCTCTTCCATCCATATAGCTGTCCATCCCACTTTTGGTTGTCGACCGCATTTCCTCTGGAAGTTTTTGCAAGTCTTTTGAAAATACGTCACTGCCTTTCCCTGAAAACTGCCTCTCTATAGTTGGATAAATGGGTGTCCATGCGTCTTGACTCCAAGTTCCAGCATTTTTTCCAGTACGTTTCTCAATCATGGAAGAGGGAAGTACAAGCGATATGGAACCATAGCCAGTATGCGATTGTCTGGATATGTCTATAACGGCCGCACTCGGATTGGCGAAGCCTCCTTGTCTCAATGCTTTTAGAAGTTTTTCCTCACTGATATTATGTAACCCAACCAAGGACTTTTCGCCATTCTTATCTTTTACTTCTCGGAAACGAATACCACTATCCGGCCTTATCTCCTCAAAAGTGGGCTTTACCCTTATAACATGTTCACCCTCCCCTCGCTTATTAACTAGTTTACCGTTCTCGTCTTTCACCAAGGTCAATGGATCGGTATAGTTAAACCGCCTTACGATCTCATAAACACCATCATCACCAATATTAGAAATCTCATAGATAGAGTTGTTTACCCTTGCCTCTTTCAATCCACTCTCCAGAAACGCTTTTATATGCTTCCGCTCTGCGGAGGTAATATAATCGTCTTTATCAACCAAGGACAACTTCTTCACTTTTCGAGGAAGAATTTCCTCCTCACGTTTTATGCCCTTATATTCGGAGAATGGTTTTGTTTTACGTTTAGAGGAATCGATCCATTTCTTGAACTCATCCAACGCTACCCCGGTAATGTTGCCTAACCCTTGCCAGCCGTCCTCATAATTTGACAAGTAAGCGGACCTAGCGTCTTCCAAGGAAGAGAATCCAATCATAACCTTATGCTCGTCGAATGAACCATCAGTATTCACCTGATCCACGACATACACCATGTCACTATTCATATCCGGACCTAGGAATACGTCTATATGATCACCATCCACACCTTTAGTACCTCGAATGTAACCGTAAGTGTTGTTCATGGTAACAGACCACTCTTTTCCATTAGCATCCTTACCGGAACGGACGGAACCGGCGGGCTGTTCTATGGTGACATCGAAACCGTTTATCTTTATATGGCCTTTCTTGTAATTCCCGGCCTCTTTCTGCGCCTCGGAAGGGTTAGTATTAACCTTTAGCTCCTCATCGTGCAATCTCTTAGCCTCAACTATGCGCTCGGCATAGTCCAATGGGTTCTCACTCTCCTTTGGGGAAGGGGCGACAAAAGGAACTAGTCCCCTTGATGAGCCTTCTTGTGTAGCTCCATCCGTGCGATCAATGTCGGGGCCAGCCGATTCTCTTCCCTCAACCTCTCCAGTTCCCCCGGTCTGATCAAGTTGTTCTCTTGGCAGTACCTCGCCGCCTCCCTCGCGTAAGCCATCGCCTCCGCTTTCGTCATTTCCTTCAATGTTTTCATTTTCTATCGGTTTATTTTGCGCTAAGATAGCGTCTATTTCATTTTGTTCGTCAATTATGGCCTGTATTTCATCCACGATTTGCGAATCAAGCTCGCCTCGCTCCTCATCAGTCAATTGTTTCTCCGAGAAATCACGTGCCATGCTTTCCTCATACGCCTCGTATTCTTCCGGGGACATATGATAATTCTCCTCGCACCACTCAGCGTAAGCGTTGTACTCGGCCTGTCTCTCACGCTCAGCGATCGCCTCACGGTTCCTCTTGACATAATCGATCAAGTCTCCACGTGTACGAGCGGAAGACAAGACCTCTATGATAGCGTCCCTTCCGGCGTTCGTATCGTTCTCATCGAAGAAGTTAGTGCCATTCTCCCTATCGGCAAGCTCCAATATCTCACCCGCCCTCTCTATATTAACACCGCCTTTCTCCGGAGAGGCGAACAGTCCGAACATCTTCGCTGTCTCATTATTCCCGGCACCGGTCTCTTTCTTGTAACTGTCACGTGTCAATTTGATCGCCCCATTAGCCAGCATCATGGCCGCAAGCTCCTCTCCGCTCATAGGATCACCTATCACGGAGATCTCCTTCGCTATGACATCACCCGGCTTCTTGCTGGCCTCCTTGATATCATCATCAAGATTAGCCCAGAAATCAGCCTCGACCTTGATCGCCTCATATTCTTGTCGGGCTTTTATCAATGCGGCCTCGGCCTTATCCTCTTTTCCGATAGGGGCATCATCGTATGCCTCTTGCGCCTTTTCCAAGGCATCAGACGCTTTTTTAAGGCTTTCATCGAAAGACTTTCTCGTCACCTCGATCTTCCTTGGCATCTTATCGCCATATTTATCATAGAGGAAATCCAAGGCCATATCCGTTCCTGACGATACGAAATCTGGCGTACCATCTTCTCGCATGACCATGGAGGGATTCTCTACATTGCTAGGTTGTGCTATCTGATCAATGGCACCTTCCGTCTCAATCTCACTCGTTGGCTGGTTGATCGCATCTTCCACAGGAGGTGCAGAGGTTATCTCGGCATCAGCACTTGCTACATTATCATTCTCTGGCGACACCACATTAACTTGTTGAGCGTCATATATGGCATCTTGAAGATCAAGAATCTCATTCTCTGTTATAGGCATTGCGGGGGAAGAGCCATTCTTGGCTGTCACCTGCCCGGTTTCTCTATCATAAGCCGCAGGTTGAGCGATCCAATCACCGTTCTCATCTTGTCCTTGAAGGATAAACGCATTATCCCCGTTCCATATGATCAACCCCGGCTTTGGTAATTGCGTCTTGGGATTATGATGCATGGTCATGTCAAGCTCGGACTGGCGGGTAGCCAATAATTGATCCTCATAGGTCCGTCTCATATGACCGGCATCTTGCTCTACTATATCGCTCAACCTTTTCACCGAGACCATCCGATCCTGTCCGTTATCGGAAATAACGGCCTTATCTCCCTCGATACTCCTAACGTACACAGGTCTTTCCTCATTTCCCTCGCTAAGCGTAGCTGTGGTAACGATAGACTGACCATCAGGATTCGTGGTAACATAAGGAGTAATATTATTGGCAACGTAAGTTTCAACCTCATTGTCTATTTCCTCGCCTATACGATCCTGCAAACCGGATATCCTGAGATAATCAGCGTAGAAATCCTCGGCTAACGGACGGGCATCCGCATTAACTCCATCAAGAAGACTCATCACTTGGGCCTCGCTAGCTTTATCATCCACATAGCTTTCTATCGTACTAGCCAAACCCGGAACCATTCCAGATAGGGAAAGCCTTGTCTCTTCCATCTTTTTGCTCGCCGTCCGTATATCGCCCGGATCAGTCATATTTCGACCTTCTTCCTCTGCCTCGGCAAACCTAGACTTAGTTAATAGAGGAGGAGTTTCAACGCCTTGATCTGTTACATTGGAATCGGTGATAGGCTGCTGAGCCTCCTATTTTATCCGCTACGTATTGCGCACCTTTAGCCAACGCTCCGGCCCCAGTAAAATAAGCGCCGCCTCCCATTCCATAGACAAAACTCTGCAATACACCATCGGTCAAATCCCTTTCCGGATCCGCACCTGTTATCTTATCCGTTATATTCTCCGCTAGCGTGGAAGATACCTCTTCGATACCTTCATTTACAGGCTCGAAAAACATACCGAATTTTTTATAGAACTCTTGCATCTTACCCATTATGCCACGCTTGATAGCCTCTTGTGCCTTTTCCTTTCCTAACGTCTTGAATAAGGTTGACATCCAAGCCTTGGATACGCCAGCGCCCAGCATCTCAGACAAGGATTCTGCCGTACCAGTAAGAATAGCGTTAGATACCTTTGCGAACTCTCCCATGTTTGGGTTATTCTGGTCAAGATCATCATATTTCTGGCTAGCCACTATTGATCCTATACCTGCGAGTCCGGCCGCTGGAGCTCCGGCCATTGTAGCGGCCATGGCCCCGATTGACATCGGAAGCGACTCTACGCCTTGCAAGGCTATATCGCCTATGGCACCCATATAATTCCCTTCTTTCCAAAGATCGGTGAAATCCTTGCCATTGTATCTGTTTGACCTTGCCCGGGAAAACTCCGCATCAGCCTTAAATCTATCTGAGATATCCTTGAATGCCCCGCCACGTGGGATCAGTCCTCCCGTTGCGGATTCCAGTCCTTTGGACACCTTATCCAATACCCCAAAGATACCGGCACCAAGATCGGCTCCTCCTGCGTTTAGCTTCTGTATAGCGTCTCCAGCCCAAGTATTCATAAAAGAAGAATCCTTCTCATACTCCGTAGGAGGTGGAGGAGTAGCGGTCTCAATCTTTCCTTTTTTACGCAAGGACTCAAAATTATAATCGGCAGAATTATCCCATGGATTAACATACTCGGATTGATCTGATTTGGGAATATCAACCTCTTGTCTTAGGGATATAGGAGGAGGATTAACACTTGATTGGGAAACATAGTCTGTCTCTTTAATATTCTCGTTATTAATTGGAGAATAGCCTAATTTACTCTCGAATTGGGAGAAATCTCCTAAATCTTGCCATCCATCTTTTTTCAAGACATCATAAAGCATTTCACGCTTACCTGAGTCTTTCAATTTCCCCTCAAAAGAGGAAAAATCGCCCAAATCAGTATATCCATCGCTTTTTAAAGCGTCATATAATTTTCTGGTATTGTTCACTTCCATAATTTTACCAACCTACATTTTTAGAACTCGAATTATTATCCCAACCTATACTTTTCTTGTTAGTACTAGTAGAAGAACCTCCCGATCCAATTATCTGATCAAACTCATCGTATAATTCCGGGAAATTCTGAATATTACTCATGACAATAGCGGCTTGTTTGGTCTTTTGGTCTCCACCTTCACCAAACTGCCACGATATATCCGATATACTCTTATTCTCTTTTGGATGATCTTCCGCATACTCCAACATCCTCTTATACATATAAGCGATAACCCCATCTTTATCCTTTCCGGACAAAGTGAAACGTTTACCGTTTCTGCCGATGATGTCAATAGACTTATCCGCCCCAGAGCCATTAGCTTTAGCGGTACGATATTGCTCAAGACTATGGAGATTGGATTGCCTTATACCCAACTCTCTCTCTTTATATGCGGCATCCTGTTTCATCTTCCGCTCCTCCCTGTCATTCTTTATTGCGAATTGAGCGGCACTTTGCGCTATCTTGGCCTTTTCCAAATCATTCTGGGCTTTTCTCGCTTGATCCTGTCTATAAAGCTGCAATGCCCTTTGATAATTATTGATGTCGTTTTGCCTTGCGGCCAGATACCCGGCCCCGTATCTTTGCCTGATAGCCTCCAACCTGTCAGAATAGGATTGTAGTTTAGGATCAGCTACGGTGGGTAGTTTCTGCGAAGGTGCCTCTCCCGCGAATGCCAAATTGGAGAAGGAAGACAACACATTGCCTAGATGCCCGATTCCAGTAGCTACGGAAGCGGCCCGTTTTCTTCTCTCCTCCTCCTCTTGACTTATCGGCTTTTGAAAGAGCGTCTCATAAAGCCTTTGGTTCCATTGGTAATCGTTCATTTGAGGCTCGACAACGCTCGCTTGCGGAGCGGTCTCATCCGTATTATCCACGGTTGGAGCGACAGGGTTCTGGCTTCCGGCAACCTCCGGCTCAACCAATGGCGTAGTGGACAATTCCGGCCTCTGAACGACCGGGGTCCTTTTCCTATTATATCTTTCCGTCAATGTCGTCATGTCCACAGATTCTTTTTTATGTTCCCCCACAAATTACCGAACAATCCCTTGCTAGTATCAAGATGAGATTGCATGTCAGCCCCTACCAAGTTCATACCCGCTTGCATCCCTTGATTAGCCGCCTGCGTGGCATTTGCTGCCTGTTGATTATAGATAGACAGCCTTTGGTTACTGATATTATTCTTGGTGTTGAGATATTGGGATTCCACAGCATCCTTCCGTGCTGTAGCGTTAGTGGCTATACCACTGGCGGTATCGGATATCACCTCGCCCGCCGCTTTCTTGGCCTGAGCTACGGACTCATCAGTAGCCCCTACGACCGCGGCGGTACCGGAGGCCTTACGGTACTGCTCATCCGCTAATTCCCTAGCCTTGGTCAAGGCGGCTTGCGCCTCCGCGCTTTGGGTATAATCCTCGTTATACCTACGGTTAAACCAATCCTCATTCTCCTTTGCCTGTTTATCCAACACGGCGTTCGCTTTTCTAGCCGCCTTCCTTGCCTTTATTCCCCCGGCAATGCCACTCGCCAAGGAACTGGCGGCTCCAACTATCGCTCCGATCATAATCTACTGTTTTCTCGCAAAAGAGATAAATAAAGTGACTCGTGTTTGTTACTTTGATCATTATCTCCCATCGGACACCAAAAAATCAACTATTTTATACTGTTTTCTATCATCTACGAATCATTCGTATATAGTTAGGTCCGGTCATATAGGCATTATTGGTATATTCGCGGGAACAAATTTTATTATATACCATGAACGAAGAGCTTAAACAACTTTTAGAGTGGTTTGATAACTACGAGATAACATTTAACGAGATAAGACTGTCACAATGTCAATATATCTTTGACTTACGAAAATTTATCTCTGTCCAAACGAACTCCGTCCGGAAGAACTGGGACAATCCGACATTTGAGTATGATATTTTGAGCCTATATCAGCTTAAAAAAGTGTTGGAGGAAAAAGAGAAAGAAAATAAGGAATGACAATCATTGTATCGAGGATATTCCCTAAATTTGTATAGTGTTTAACTAAATAACGAATATCATGGCAAGAACAACGGATTACAAGTTAAAAGGAGAGAAAATCAAGGGTCAAATAGACGAGTTAGTAACCGCTCTTCATGAGGAGAAGAAAAATTCCTTTGACGAAAATCGGAAAGTAAAAATAGCGAACATTGATTTGGAAGAACTGAATAATATCGAGTTGCAGCAACTGCAAGTTCGAATTTCAAAGATTTTGGTCGAAAGAACAAAATAGTCCTGTTTGTCGCATACTAAAAGTATAACGCCCGTGTTTTTTCTGACACGGGCGTTTTTTATTGGTCTATTTGTCTTATAAGTATCAAAAGCCTTTTCCTTTTTGTCTCATAAATATCCGGTATTCGCCTTTATCTAAATTGTCTATCCTAAAATCAACCTTGGCTCCATCTGGAACAAACGACGGGACATGCCCCGCTAGCTTTTTTATTATTTCGTCAATGTTATTATATCCTATATCCGTAAATGAGAATATCTCCTTGCCTTGATATATGACACTGCCTTTAATCATCTGTCTAAAAGATATTTTCATCTGATCATCAGGGTAATATTTCACAGGATCCTCATATACCATTTCTTCCTTTTTTTGGTTAAATACAAAATCAATAACCTTATTGTTTATCTCAGAGACTATAGAGTAATCCGGTCTTACATATATCTCTGTAGTCTTATGAGCGCTTGAATGATTCATGCAGAAAGCCACGTCATACATTGAGGCTTTTATATCGTTTCTCGCTATGGTTCCCCATGAATGCCGGAAATTATACATACATATAGCATTGAGACCGCCATGTTTGCAAATACGTTTCAATCCAGAGTTCATATTTGCGTTGAAAGAATCGTCATCACGATAGGTCTTATGGAAATTAAACAAAAACTCATCATCATCCGGTGTAAAGTATTTTTCCATGACAGGACGGAGAATATCCGGAACAATAATCTCCATATACGCCTTATCCCTTCTGAATTTTTGGGTCTTAGCCCTATTATAACAGAATGTCCAGCCTTTCAAATTGGACTTCTTTGCCCTAAAAAGGTCTACGGTATTAATTCCTGCCAAGCAAAAGACCATCAAGGCTACATCCCTAGCCAACTCTGGAAGTGATAATATCATCTTTGTCGGAGGTATGGGTGTCGCGAAAAACTCACGAACGAAGTCCGCATCCAAGGCCCTGTGATCGGGGGTGTCCGCATTGGGGATTTTTACCTTTAGCCAAGGATTAGTCTTGATCCTGATTATGCCCCTATCGTAATCGTTGAACTCATTTATTGCAGCTTTAAAAATCTGGCGAACATTAACAGGATACATTTCTTTCGCCCTTGCCGTTGGTAATAAGGTTTTTATCCAGTCATTTATGAATTTCGTGGTAAACCGGGAAAACATCAACTTGCTAGTTCCCGCAAATCTCTCAAGATGACAATAGGCCAACTCATAATTCTTGGCGTTACGGGCCATGCCTCTAACTGTTTCCATTTCCCGTTTATACTTTCTCGCATAATCAGAAAAACAGATATCCTCATCCGCTTTTTCCAGATATTCCACTAGGGTTTTTACATCCCATTGCGATATATCCTCTTTGTTTGCTCTCTCCACATATCGCATGATTACATCTGAACAGAAGGATACGACAAAAGGATCTTTCACCTCCCCCGTGCGAGTCAACCCTTTTTTATCAACCATTTTATCCATTTTTATATAAGAGGATTTACGGTTATGGGTTACTCTGATGTAAACAGGATAGAAGCCATCAGAACGCTGCTTTCTAACACAAATCTTAAAAGTTGCCATATATCAACACTTTATACATTAAATTTATGGTGTAAACACGGTGTAAACGCCATGTGCAAATATAGCAAACAAAGTGTAAACATCACATATCATTCAGATCATTTTACGCTAATAATGACATAAAAATATAAGGCTGATAAACAAGACTCAACCCGTCTATCAGCCTTATATATTGATATTTAAGACTTGCAGTTTTTAACAGCCTATCCTTCTATAGCTGCTTGCGCCGCCGCGATACGAGCGATGGGCACTCTAAAAGGTGAACATGATACGTAATTCAAGCCAACTTTATGGCAGAACTTAACGGAAGAAGGCTCACCACCATGCTCGCCGCAAATGCCACATTTCAAATCCGGACGGATGGCACGACCTTTCTCAGTTGCCATACGAACCAGCTGTCCTACACCATTTTGGTCTAGTACTTGGAACGGATCGACCTTCAAAATCTTCTTCTCTAAGTAAACCGGTAAGAAGGAAGCGATATCGTCACGAGAGTAACCAAATGTCATCTGAGTCAAGTCATTCGTTCCGAATGAGAAGAATTCAGCGCTGGAAGCGATACGATCCGCTGTCAATGCCGCACGAGGAATCTCGATCATCGTACCTACCTTGAATTCGATACGATCGCCAACTTCCTTGAATAGCTCTTCGGCCGCGGTACGGATCACCTTCTCTTGTTCCTTGAATTCATATAAAATACCGGTCAACGGAACCATGATTTCAGGATGTGTTTCTACACCTTCTTTCTTCAATTCCAATGCAGCACCCAAGATAGCACGTGTCTGCATCTGAGTGATTTCAGGATAAGTATTTCCCAGACGGCAACCACGGTGACCCAACATCGGGTTATGCTCGCAAAGAGATTCCACACGTTTTTGGATCTCCTTAACGGACACGCCCATTGTCTCAGCCATTTCCTCTTGACCTTTCAAATCGTGAGGAACGAACTCATGCAAAGGAGGATCGAGCAAACGAACGGTAACAGGACATCCGGCCATAGCCTTGAAGATACCCTTAAAGTCCTCTTTCTGATAAGGAAGGATCTTCGCCAACGCTTTCTTACGACCTTCAGCGTCCTCGGCCAAGATCATCTCACGCATAGCTTTGATCTTCTCACCTTCGAAGAACATATGCTCCGTACGGCAAAGGCCAATACCAACGGCACCGAAGCTACGAGCGATCGAAGCGTCGTGAGGCGTATCAGCGTTTGTACGAACTTGTAATTTTGTATATTTATCGGCTAAAGCCATTAGCTCCGCGAAGTCACCTGACAACTCTGCCGCTTTCGTCTCGACCTGTCCTACATAGACTTCCCCGGTCGTACCATTGATAGAGATATAATCACCTTCTTTCAAGGTTACGCCATCGACGTCTACAGTCTTGTTCTTATAATCGATATTCAAGGCACCAGCGCCGGATACACAGCACTTACCCATGCCACGAGCCACGACAGCGGCGTGAGAAGTCATACCTCCACGAGCGGTAAGGATACCTTCGGCGACAGCCATACCGGCCAAGTCTTCCGGAGAAGTCTCAATACGGACCATGACAACCTTTTTGCCATCGGCATGCCATTTAGCGGCATCATCAGCGAAGAATACGATCTGTCCGGTAGCGGCACCCGGTGAAGCCGGCAAACCTTTTACCCATACTTTCGCCTGTTTCTCGGCTTTTTTATCGAATACTGGGTGAAGCAACTCATCCAGTTTATTCGGCTCGATACGGTTCAACGCTGTTTTCTCGTCGATCATGCCTTGATGCAATAAGTCGATAGCGATTTTCACCATAGCGGCACCGGTACGTTTGCCGTTACGGGTTTGCAAGAACCAAAGTTTACCCTCTTGTACGGTAAACTCCATATCTTGCATATCCCGATAATGATCTTCCAATTTCTCTTGGATAGCGTCTAATTGCTTATAGATTTCCGGCATGGCTTCTTCCATAGACGGATATTTAGCGATACGTTCTTCTTCTGAGATTCCGGCACGTTCAGCCCAACGTTGTGAACCGATCTTCGTAATCTGTTGCGGGGTACGGATACCTGCTACAACATCCTCACCTTGAGCGTTAATCAAGTACTCGCCATTGAACAAGTCCTCACCATTACCCGCGTCACGAGAGAAACAAACGCCTGTAGCGGAAGTATCGCCCATATTACCGAATACCATGGCTTGTACGCTAACCGCCGTTCCCCACTCGTCTGGAATACCTTCCATCTTACGATACAGGATAGCACGCTCATTCATCCAGCTATTGAACACGGCACAGATAGCGCCCCACAATTGTTCATAAGCGCAAGTCGGGAAATCCTGTCCGGTCTGGGCCTTAACGGCTGCCTTAAATTTAGAGACCAATGTTTTCAAATCTTCAACGTCAAGCTCGTTATCTAACTTAACGCCTTTCGCTTTCTTTACTTCCTCGATGATCGCCTCAAACGGATCGATATCCTCTTTGCTTGTCGGTTTCATGCCTAATACGACATCTCCGTACATTTGAACGAAACGACGATAAGAGTCCCAAGCGAAACGAGCGTTGCCCGTCTTACGAGACAATCCTTCCACTACCTCGTCGTTCAAGCCAAGGTTCAATATCGTATCCATCATACCTGGCATGGACGCACGGGCACCGGAGCGAACTGAAACTAACAGAGGATTGGCAACATCACCGAACTTAGAGTTCATTAACGTTTCGATATTAGCGATCGCCTTCTCAACATCCGCTTTCAGCAACTCTACGACTTTATCTTTGCCTAACTCGTAATACTCTATACAAACTTCTGTTGTAATCGTGAATCCCGGAGGAACCGGTACACCAATCAGATTCATCTCGGCAAGGTTAGCGCCTTTACCACCCAGCAGATTTCTCATATCTGCCTTACCTTCGGCTTTTCCATTTCCGAACGTGTAAACTCTTTTTCTTTCCATATTCGACAGTATTGAATTTAGATTCTAGTTTTGTTGATTTCAACTGTTATATTGCTATCTCAACTTTGCAATGCTGCAAATATATGCTATTTCTACTTTGCAAGCACGAATAGCGTTAAAGATTTTTACATGTTTTACAACTATTCTTTACCATTTATATCCAGCAAATGCTTACATTTGCGTGCGGAAGTTTGTTGACGCTTCCATTTCCCATCGGATTTCCCGCCTATCTCTTTGCCCCTTACATATAATTATATGATCTTTTTCTTTTATTTGTGTCTATTTATTTCCAATAGGAAGACTCAGGAGTTTTTTGCTGAAGAAACTTTAGTTTCTACAGCATGAAACTAAAGTTTCTCCCTAGTGGAACTAAAGTTTTTCTATAGCAAAACAAAAGTTTTCCTTATAAGAAATTTTAAGAAACTGCAATATATTGATTTATAAACACATACTATACATCCCTTTCTGTCCATAATCATATCTTCATCAATCTTGATAGAATAACGAGAACTGTTTGCCGGACTCATTTAAGTATATAGAACGAAGCTCTTTGTTCTTAGCGGAATTGTAAGTATTTTCGCGAAGCGAATTTAAAACTTAACGACATTGGCAAGAAAGAAGAAACAGTTGCCTATATTAGAAAAGGTAACCATTACGGACGTAGCCGCCGAGGGCAAGGCTATCGCGAGAGTGAACGATATGGTGGTATTTGTACCCTTCGTCGCTCCGGGAGACGTGGTTGATATTCAACTGACCCGTAAGAAGAATAGTTATGCGGAGGGGAAACCTGTATATTTCCATGAGTACTCGGCCAAACGTGCGGAGCCGTTTTGTGAGCACTTCGGTGTCTGTGGAGGTTGCAAGTGGCAAC
>ENA-OPCD01000658-OPCD01000658.1-human-gut-metagenome-genome-assembly--contig:-NODE-658-length-29072-cov-3.283592_pt1 | contig 29072 bp, 25 predicted proteins | sample MGYA00241560_ERZ501471 | MGnify/ENA primary metagenome ERZ501471 (study PRJEB25962, sample SAMEA2042578) | human gut metagenome | biome: human gut; feature: human-associated habitat; material: faeces...
CTTTGCTGCGCTGGTCACCAATATGTCCCTCCATAAAGGTTCTCCTTTCTGTTGCTATATGTAAATAGTTGGCATATGTTAAGCATATGAGAACAGTATAGCCCCGCAGCCGAAAAAATGCAACGGCTGCGGTCTCTGCGCTTCCGCCTGTCATGAGGGCGCGATCGGCATGGTGGACGGTAAAGCAACCCTTTTAAAAGATGATTACTGTGACGGCCTGGGCGACTGTCTTCCAGCCTGTCCGACTGGCGCGATCTCCTTTGTCGAGCGCGAGGCGGCGGCTTACGATGAGGCGGCAGTCCAGGTCCACATGGCAGCACGCAAAGCAAAGCAGGTATTAGAGGCAAACGCAGCGGCAAACACATCCGCACGTTCCGAAGCAAAACCGACAACACCGGCATTTGGCAGATGTCCTGGATCCATGAGCCGTTTCCTGAAACGTCCTGACACAGCTGCTTCCCATGCATCCTCAGCAGCCACATCCACAGGCGGTCCTGGCAGTGCTGCTTCCGCTATCACACATGACAATTTTTCTGAATCCGCTGCTTGTGACCATTCAGAAAACACCCCAATAAGCGCTCTGTCCAACTGGCCAGTTCAGATCAAATTAGCCCCGATCCGCGCCCCGTATTTCGACGGTGCCAAACTTTTGGTCGCTGCCGACTGTACCGCTTACGCATACAGCCGCTTTCATCAGGACTTTATCCATGGTAAAATAACCCTGATCGGATGTCCAAAGCTTGACAGCATCGACTACTCCGAAAAGCTGACCGAAATCATTCGCGAGAATGATATCAAAAGCGTCACCATTGTCCGCATGGAGGTTCCTTGCTGCGGCGGTCTGGAATTTGCGGCAAAAACGGCATTACAGCAGAGTGGGAAATTTATTCCATGGCAGGTTGTGACCATCTCCACAGATGGCAGAATTCTGGATTAAAAAGAGGACAAAGAAGAAAGCGAGGGTTTCAAATGGGCAACAAAATGTTTTGTTTTCAGTGTGAGCAGACGGCAGGATGTACCGGCTGTATGGGAAATGCAGGCGTTTGCGGCAAAACTGCTGATGTGGCACAGCTGCAGGATGAGCTGACAGGGGCGCTGATTGGGCTTGCGCGCGCAACGGACAATGCCCCCGATGTGAATGACGGCACATGGCGGCTGATGATTGAGGGATTATTTACCACCGTTACAAATGTAAGCTTCAACGAAAAGACACTGCGCGAGCTGATTGACCGCGTACATGCGGAAAAGGCAAGGCTTGTGCCCGACTGTTCGGACTGTGCTGCTCCGTGCGGTCGCGCTGCCGATTACGATATGACGAATCTCTGGAATGCGCAGGAGGATATCCGCAGCCTGAAATCCCTGATTCTGTTCGGGGTGCGCGGCATGGCGGCCTATGCGCATCATGCCCTGGTGCTGGGCTATACCGATGATGCGGTGAACGATTTCTTCGCAAAGGCGCTTTTTGCTGTCGGCGAGGATTGGGGCATGGAGGAGCTGCTGCCCATCGTGATGGAGGTCGGTGAGAAAAACCTCAAGTGCATGGCGCTTCTGGATCAGGCAAATACCGAAAGCTACGGCACGCCGGCACCTGTTACCGTTCCGCTGACTGTGGAAAAGGGGCCGTTTATTGTGATTTCCGGTCACGATCTGCATGATCTCAAGCTACTGCTGGAGCAGACCGAGGGCAGGGGTATCAATATTTATACCCATGGCGAAATGCTGCCTGCACATGGTTATCCCGAATTGAAAAAATATGCGCATCTCAAGGGCAACTTCGGCACAGCATGGCAGAATCAGCAGAAGGAATTTGCAGAGCTGCCTGCGCCGGTGCTGTTTACCACCAACTGCCTGATGCCGCCGAAAGTAAGCTACGCCGACCGCGTGTTCACCACGGCGGTGGTATCCTACCCGGAACTGACGCACATCGGTGAGGATAAGGACTTCACCCCTGTGATCGAAAAGGCACTGGAGCTGGGCGGCTATGCCGAGGATAGAATGTTTACAGGCATAAATGGCGGCAATACAGTGATGACAGGCTTTGCACGCGGCACGGTGCTTGGGGTGGCGGATAAGGTCATCGAGGCAGTGAAAGCCGGCGCAATCAGACATTTCTTCCTTGTTGCAGGCTGCGATGGGGCACGTCCCGGGCGCAATTATTATACGGAGTTTGTAAAGCAGACCCCTGCGGATACGGTTGTGCTGACGCTTGCCTGTGGCAAATACCGCTTCAATGACCTTGACCTTGGCACCATTGGCGGTCTGCCCCGTCTGATGGATATCGGGCAGTGCAATGATGCTTACAGTGCGATTCAGATTGCCGTTGCGCTTGCCGATGCGTTCGGCTGCGGCGTGAATGATTTGCCGCTGTCCATGGTGCTTTCCTGGTATGAGCAGAAGGCGGTGTGCATCCTGCTGACCCTGCTGTATTTGGGCATCAAGAATATTCGCCTTGGCCCGACCCTGCCGGCATTTGTTTCGCCCAATGTGCTGCAGTACCTTGTGGAGAATTTCGGGATTGCACCAATCACGACTCCGGAGGAGGATTTGAAGCAGCTGCTGCAGTAAAATAAGATATCTCTCATGAAAAGGCAACCCAAATGGGTTGCCTTCTTTTTTATTGTAGTGCCTTTAAACGAAACAAAACCACCCTCTTACGAAAAAATATTACAAATTAGGATATTTTTTATAAATTAAGGTTGTAATAGAAATCCCTTTTTGCCATAATTCAAATTGCATAAAATAATAAATTCCGCAGAAAACAAGCATAATTCGGCAAAGTAGGCGAAAGCCTATGACGCAAAGCTACAGGGCCTTTCAACTGGCAGCCAGCTGCAAAAAAACGAGCATTGCCGGATATGGGCGGTGCTTTTTTCTGTTTGTGAAGAAAAAAGGAATTTATTCGCATTGGGTATAAAGAAAGTACAGATAAAAGGGAGGAAAAAATATGAAGAAAAATTATTATGCGAAGGCACTTGCGCTGACCGTAGCGGCAAGCATGGTTTCTGTGCCGGCATTCGCGGCGGAGGGGACGGACGACCCTCAGGCACAGGAGGAAACGGTGGAGCAGGACGAGCAGAAAGGGGAAAAATCTGCGATATATGAAACGAAAGAACCTCAGGAAAATGTTTTTGAGGGATCTTGTGGTGCAACGGAAGAAGATACTTTGAAATGGAAACTGGAAGAAAATGGAGATGATCTTTATAAAATAGAAGGGGACAAAGAGTCGGAGTGGCTTTTCTCCACAACGGAGGTAGAAAATAGTGAGAAGGTTCAAGCATACACACTGACAATCAGCGGTGACGGTAAAATGGCTGATTATGAAAACTATTCTACTCCTTGGGGCATTGCGATTGCAAAAACATTAGACCCGACTGCGGAAAAAGGGTCTATGTATAAAATTAGCCCTCGTATCACACAAATCAAGATTACTGGTAATCCTACCTATATTGGTTCTCATGCGTTTAGAAGCACAAGCATTAAAGAAATCACGATTCCGGCAAGCGTAGAAAAGATTGGCAACTATGCACTTATTTACTGTAGAGAACTGGAAGAAATTAAGCTTGCAGGAGATAATGACAACCGTGATTTCTATGTAGAAGATGGCGTATTATATGAAAACTATACAGAGAATGGCAAAAGTGGCGTAGAGCTTCGTTTCTATCCAAGTGCCAAAACAACAGAAGAATTTGAAATTCCTGAGGGTGTAACCGCATTAGGTCCAAACTCCATGCAGACAGGGAGATTTTCTTCTGTAACGTTCCCTGATTCTCTGCGCTCTATCAATAGCTATGCACTTTGTGGCTGTGTAAATTTAACATCTGTTACTCTGCCTGATGGGGCTACCTTTGGGTCGGAAAGAGAGGTCAATGTAAACAAGGGGGCGGGTGCATTTTCTGGATGTACTTCCTTGGCAGAGGTCAAGAATTTCCCTGCTGATATTGAAGCAATCCCTATAGGGATATTCCAAGGAGATGTCGCACTTACAAGCTTTACAATTCCTGAAGGTATAAAAGAACTGAAAGACAGGTGCTTTTCGGATACAGAAATAACGGACATTACAGTTCCTGCATCTGTAACAACGCTTGGGAAGGGGGTTTTCAGTGGCAAAAATACAGAGGAAGTAACTGTTCATTTTGCAAAGGGAAGTCAGCTGCAGTCTGTCGGGAAAAATATATTTAATAGTACGCCTTATAAAGCCATCTTTGATATGTCTGATGAAGATGCGATTGATGCCTTTACAAAAGCAGGCTATACGATTGATATGTCTGGTGTAACAATACCTTCTGATAGTATTTTTCAGTATGACTTTGCGGGAGCGAAGAAATTAGCGATTAAGGGCTTTGTTGAAGGTCTTGATGATAGCAAAAAAGAGGAAATGGTTATTCCTGATAAAGTAGAAGATTGGGCTGTTACTACGATTGCCGAAAATGCTTTTAAAGAGGACTATAATAAAATTAAAGAGGTTGAAATTGGCGCAAATGTGTCTGCGATCGGCAGCTATGCATTTGTAACAGCAAAGTCTGATGGCGGTGGCTCGTCGGATGGTACATTAGAAAAAATAACATTTAAATCCGGTGTGCCTGTGACGGTTGGAGACAGAGCATTTAGTAAATACAACGATAAAAAAGAAAGAATTTTTGATGCGGGGGACAGAGAGATTACATTTGGAAACAATGTATTTTTGACAACACCCTTAAAAACAGTAAATATTCCCAACGCAAAAAAGCTTGGGCATGGTGTATTTTTTAATGTCGGTTGCAGAAAAGATTTAGAGACACTTGTAATTAAAGGCAGTGCAGAGTGTAACACTTTTGCATTTAAAAATTCAACTAACGGTAAGGAGCTAACCTATCCAGAGAAGGCGGAATACTCCTTTGCAGGCACAAAGGTTTATGCTGTAAATGCGAAGGCGACAGATGTTGCCGAAGAAATTAAAGAGCTTGCTACAAACAATATTCTTTGCCTGACAGATGGCGGCACAGTAGATATCAACGGCGAAGTAGATGCAACAACAGGTTTGCTTACACCGAAATACGAAGGCAGCGGCAAGATTTTCGGCGGTTGGTATTATGATGTTGATGGGACAGAAACAAAGCTTGAAGGAAAGGCTGTTTCCAGTACAACCTATACCGCAAAATGGGTAAGTGGCTCTCATGTTGTAAGTGACACAGAAGTTAATTTTGAGGACTTGCAGTATGGTTATACAAAAGTTCCCGGTAAGGAAATTACAATTACAAATACAACAGAAGGAGAACCGGCTACAGTAGAGTTGGTTAGCGCATCTCAGAATGTTGATGCTTCTGTAAATGGTGCAACTGTTACAATTAGCCCTAAGACAGGTTTAGATATTGGAAACTATACCGAGACTGTAAGAATTAAAACAGGTGATGGCGCAACGCATGACATCAAGGTTACATTCTCTGTTGTGAAAGCTGAACAGGCTGCCCCTGCTGCGCCCGAAGCAGAAAGCATTACACGCACAAGCATTACCTTGAAGGCAGTAGCGTCGAATGAAAATAATGCAAAGGCACAGTATAGAATCAATAATGGCGAATGGCAGGACAGTCCTGTATTTGATGGTCTTTCCGCAAGAACAACCTATACCTTTGCCGTGCGCTATGCAGAAACAGATAAATATGCGGCATCCGTGGCAAGCGAAGCGCAGTTCACAACGAGAAAGAAATCCTCTTCTTCTTCCTCTGACACTTCCGCCCCGACCTACGGCGTAAGCACAGGCAAGACGGAAAACGGCGAAATCTCCGTTACCCCCGCGAAGGCAGAAGCCGGCGAAACAGTGACCATCAAGGCAACCCCCGACAGCGGTTATCAGCTGGACAAGATGACGGTAAAGGACAAAAACAACAGCACCGTGAAGCTGAAAAAGGTGGACGATAACGAATACACATTTACCATGCCCGTCGGCAAGGTTTCCGTGGATGCGACATTCGTGCAGAAGGATGCGGCAGATGACAGCAACGCGGCTGAAGCAGGCAAGACCATTAAGCTGCAAATCGGCAGCCGTATCGTTAACGTGGATAACGAAGCAGTGATTTACGATGCTGCACCCGTCATCCGCAATGACAGAACTCTGGTGCCTATCAGAATTATCACCGAGGCTCTGGGCGGCAAGGTGGATTGGAACGGCGCGACCAAAGAGGTTACGCTCTCCATCAACGATAAGGAAATCAAGATGACTATCGGCAAGACGCTTGAAAAATATGGTGTTGCACCTGTTATCATCGACGGACGTACCTTCGTACCCGTGCGCTTCGTGGCAGATGAGCTTGGCGCAAACGTCGCTTGGGACGATGCAACCAAAACAGTGACAATCAAAACCGCTCGATAAGGCAATTCGGCGTTCATCAGAAATGGTGAACGCCATTTTTTTGTCCCGTTTGCGAAAAAGTATTTGACAACAGGGGGCGTTTTTGGTATACTAACTATTGCAGTAGGCGTTTTGTGGAGATGTACTCAAGAGGCTGAAGAGGTGCCCCTGCTAAGGGTATAGGTCATTAACGTGGCGCGAGGGTTCAAATCCCTCCATCTCCGTAGAAAAGAGACTATCGAAGGATAGTCTTTTTTATTTTGTAAAATTGAACCCATAAGGTGCGCCCAGATAAGAAACCATGAATTCTGAAATGCTGAAAGGTACGTCTACTACGTCAGTTTTCCTTGACAGCCTAAGTCAAAGGATGCCTGCGGGAAACTTCCTTGTATCCGTAGCCTTTCCGCTATTTCATTTTCTTCATGTTTTCTTATTGGGGCACACCTTTGCGCCACAATGGCGCGGGAGTAGAGGGCGACCGCTGCCGGTGGCAGGAGGAGGGAGCCCGAAACTGCGAGAAATAAGGAGTGCATGGAGAGAGCAAAGCGAAGGACAATGCACGACTATATTTCGAGGTGGGCAGTTCAAATCCCTCCATCTCCGTAATGGAAAAGGCTATCAAAAATGGTAGCCTTTTTTTGTGGCGCAATGCAAATCATATTTTAATAGGAAGCTTTTTGGCGTTTCGATTCCCCGAAACGTCTTTTTTTATACCTTGAGACTCCCTGAGACTTGGCATCTGCTATTCTCCATGACAGAAAGGAGGAGAGCAAAATGTATGTTACAGGGGACACGATTATCCGCTTTGCGACCGTTCTGGGAGCATTAGGCACGCTTGGAGCCCTGCTTTACCGCAGTTTTCGCTGGATGGAGCAGCAGAAGGCGCAGCAGGCGGAAATCGAGAACATCAAAAAGGAGCAGTGCGTTATATGCTACGGGCTTTTGGCAACACTGGACGGGCTCAAGCAGCTTGGCGCAAACGGCAATGTCAGTGATGCCTATCAGAGACTGGAAAAGCATCTGAATCAATCGGCGCATGAATGAAAGGGGGAAATGGAATGAAGGAAATTTGGAAAGAAGCTGTCGGAAATCTGCTGACGGTGAAAAGTATTGTAACATTGGTGCTGACGCTGGTATTTTCCGTTCTGGCAGTCACAAGCCGTATTGACGGCGGGCAATTTCTGAATATTTTTTCGATTGTGATTGCATTTTATTTCGGCACACAGCACAGGAAAAGCATGACGCAGGAAGTGGCACAGGAAAAGGGGGATGCGGAATGACGGGGAATGAATTGGTTGCATTTGCGAGAGGAAAGATTGGCACGCCTTATGTTTATGGCATGAAGGGCAAGGTGCTGACGCAAAAGACGTATGACCGGCTGAGAATCCTTTTTGGGCCGCTGGTCTGGGAGAGCGACGCGGCGAAAATCGGGCAGGTTTGTGTAGATTGCAGCGGTCTGATTTCGTGGGGGACAGGCATCCTCCGCAATTCGCAGGGCTATCATGACACAGCGGATGCGGTATTTCCCATCGCGACCATCGGGCAGGCACCCATTGGGGCGGCGGTCTGGCGCAAGGGGCATATCGGCATTTACATCGGCGGCGGAAAATACATCGCGGCGGACGGCAGTGCCTACGGTGTGCGAATCGGCACTGTTGCGGGCAGCGGCTTTACGCATTGGTTCCGCTTGAAGGATATTGCCTATGAAAGAAAGGAGGACGAAATGGTTACAAAGGAAACGATTTTTTATAATGATAAGGCATACACCGTCAGCCTCATCCGCAAGGACGGCGTAACATACCTGAAGACCAGAGATATTGCGGAAATTTTAGGCTTAGCGGTCGGCAGCAGGGGAAAGGCACCGGTCTTAGCAGACAAGCCTACTGCATAAATAAAACAATTTCATATCAGAATTTTATCCCTTTCGGACGAAAGGGATTTTTTGTTTAATTGAATAAAAATATAACAGTGCGATTTTTTATTTTTCCTGTGCGAAGGAAACAAAGAGCAGGAAAATTTTTCATCTGATATTGTTCAGTTTTCATTTTTGCCAATAAAAGCGTATTTTACTTTACCCAAAAAAGAGAAAATGAACTATTTTTCAGTCTATTTTCCTCTTTTTCACAGGATGCGGTTGGACATTTTTTCACATCGTTCAAAAAAATGTACGAAAAACTATACAAAAATACCTGAGTTTGTAGAAAATTTCACAGTACCCCTTGCCTTTCTCAGGAAAAGTGGTATACTGATACTGTATTCGGGTAGGGATTTTCAGGAATTCATTGTGCGATTAGATACACGCTGAACTTTTTTTCAGGATGTGGTTTGCGCGTATCGGCAGAATGAGCCGAAGATCCTCCGAGAAGAGTACACAGTTCTTCAAATACAAAATATCTATATCAAAAGGAGAAGTGAAAAACATGAGAATTTCCGACAGAGTGCAGGCAATGCAGAACTCCCCTATTAGAAAATTTAACCCTATGGCTGACGCAGCTGAAGCAGCAGGCGTTAAGATTTATCACCTGAACATCGGTCAGCCCGATATCGAAACACCTTCCGTATTCTGGGAAGCAGTTAAAGGCTTTGACCAGAAGGTACTGGCTTACGCTGGTTCTTGGGGTCTGCCTGAGCTGCAGGACGCTATCGTTGATTACTTCAAGAGATTCGACATGAATCTGGAAAGAAACGATGTTCTGATCACAGCAGGTGGTTCCGAAGCGCTGACACTGACATTCCTGTCCATCATCAACCCCGGTGATGAAGTTATCGTAGCTGAACCCTACTACACAAACTACCTGACATTCATTCAGGCTGCTGACGGTGTTGTAAAACCCGTTACAACATACGCTGAAGAAGGCTACAAATATGCAATCAAGGAAAGACTGGAAGCAGTTGTTACAGATAAGACAAAAATGATTTCCATCGTTAACCCCGGTAACCCTACAGGCTGCATCCTGTCCAGAGAAGACATGAGAGTTATCGCTGACTTCGCTAAAGAACATGATCTGTGGATTCTGGCTGACGAAGTTTACAGAGAATTCGCTTATGACGGCAGAGAAATGACATCCTTCGGTCAGCTGGCTGACATCGAAGACAGAGTTATCATCATCGACTCCGTTTCCAAGAGATTCTCCGCTTGCGGTGCTCGTATCGGTTGCATGGTTTGCAAAAACAAAGAATTCATGGCACAGGTATTCAAGATTGCTATGGGCCGTCTGTGTGTTCCTACACTGGACATGGTTGGCGCAACAGCAATGTACAAACTGCCTGCTGACTTCTTCAATAGCGTAAGAGCAGAATATAAACACAGAAGAGACGTTGCTTATGATGCACTGATGAAGATCCCCGGCGTTGTTTGCCAGAAACCCGGCGGTGCTTTCTACATCACATGCAAACTGCCTGTTGAAAATACAGAAGATCTGCTGCTGTTCCTGCTGAACGAATTCAGAGAAAACAATGAAACAGTTATGTACGCTCCCGCTGAAGGCTTCTACGCAACACCCGGTCTGGGCAGAGACGAACTGCGTATCGCTTACATCCTGAAAGCTGAAGATATGGCTAGAGGTATTGAACTGCTGGGCAAAGGTATCGAAGCATACAAAGCAAAAGGCGGCAAATAATTCAAGCTACATATTGATAAGCATTGCTTTGCACGTTAGGACGCTCCAATCGGGGCGTCCTTTCTCTATGCCGAAAAGCAACGAAACAAATCTGTTATATCCGTTACAAATGCTTAACAGATTTACAACAGATTTATGACAAATTGCACGATTTCTTTCTTTTTTTCGGTGCTTGTGGTATGATGAAAAAAATGAGTTATGGGGTTTTTTAGGAATTTTAAGGAGGTTTTGCAAATGGAGGAAAACAGAGAATTGACAAGAGCGGAGATTGTGGAGCAGGATGCAAAGGAATGCTTCAAGCAGGGTCTGAACTGTTCGGAATGTGTGATGACGGCATTTCTGAATCATTTTGACACAGGGCTGCCCAAGGAGGTTGTAAAGCTTGCAACCGGCTTCGGCGGCGGCATGGGACATACAAAAAACACCTGCGGCGCAATTACGGGCGCGGTTATGGCGCTGAGTGCCATTGTGGGCAGAGAAAATCCTGCGGCAAAGGAAACGGTAGGCGAGAGAATTACCGAATTGCAGCAGGGCATTTATCCCATTGTCGGCAAAATGGTAAATGAAATCAAGGATGAATACGGCACACTGATCTGCTCTGAGCTTTCTAATCCCTTCGGTGATTTCGCATGCAAGGAAAGAAAGAAAAACTGCATGACTATGATTATGCACTGCGCAAATCTGGCGGCGAAATATGCAGAAGAAGCGCAGAAATAAAAAGCAATGATAACGTAATATAAAAGGAATATTGTAATAACGAACATAAGATTTGGTGATTGAGATGAAAAAAGTATTTTTGGGGCTTCTGGCAGCACTGATGCTTACCGTGCCTGCCTTTGCCCATCCGTTGATTACGGTTTATGTAGATGGAGAACAGTTAAGCTTCGACCAGCCGCCCATCATTCAGGATGACCGCACACTGGTACCCATGCGGAAAATCTTCGAGGCACTGGATGCACAGGTAATCTGGGATGAAGCAGACCAGACGGTTATGGCAATGCACAATGAGGATATCATTATGCTGCAGATTGGCGAAGCAGGTCTGTATAAAAACGGCGAATTGGTTTATACCATGTCTGTCCCTGCGCAGATTATCAATGACCGCACACTGGTGCCTCTGCGCGCCGTTGCGGAAAGCCTTGGCGCATCCGTTGCGTGGGATGGCGTGAAATATGTCATTGATATCCATTCGGACGGCACCTCCAAAAAGCCTACGGGCAGTGAGCAGCAAGCACCGCAGGTTGGCGGCTATACGTCCTCTGTCCTTGCGGCGGACGGCACAGAGGTGCTGCATGTGGAGCTGAAATGTGACGAGGTTGCGGGGCAGGCGGCAGTCAATACTGCCATGGCACAGGCTACCTTCAACGAAGGCAAAGCCTTTTTGCAGACCTATAAGGCACAGGCGCTGCAGGCATACGCCAATGATCCCAACGGCTTCCAGCCCTATTACTGCGTGGGTGCGTATAACGTAACACGCAGCACAAACGGCTATGCATCCTTCTTGGGAACGGTTTCCTCCTACGCAGGCGGCACAGAGCAGGCGCAGTATACCTCTCATACCTATGCCATGAGCAGTGGCAGGGAGTGCGCCTTGAGCGAGCTGGTTTCCGATAGTCAGGCGGATTTGCAGGCACTCTGGAAGGCATCCTTTACAGCGCTGATTGAAGCGGACGAGGATGCGTTCTACAGCGATGCGGAAAGCAGATTGGCAAGAAGTCTGAATCAGGTGCAGTTCTACCTGACAGATAGCGGCATTGTTTTCTATCTCTCCCCCGGCATCATTGCCCCTGCGGCAACGGGTGCGGTGTCCTTTGAAATTGCATATCAGATTTAAGAAGAAGGCATAAAATAGAATTTTTTACGAAAAATAGAGAAATAAAAGAAAAAAGGAGGGAGTGCGGATGTGTACCGCAGTGAGCTATCACACCAAAGACCATTATTTCGGCAGAAATCTGGATTTTGAATGCTCCTATGGGGAGAGTGTGACGATTACCCCCAGACGTTTTTTGTTCTGCCTTCCCGAAGGGGCGGAATTTCGGACAAAGTATGCCATGATTGGCATGGCGCACGTTGCCGAGGGAACGCCGTTATATTATGATGTGGTCAACGAAAAGGGGCTTGCCATGGCAGGCCTGCTGTTCGCGGGCAATGCAGTCTATCAGAAGCGGCAGGAGGGGAAGGACAACATTCCCTCGTGGGCGCTGCTGCCTTGGATTTTGGGGCAATGCGAAACCGTAGCAGAGGCAAGGGTGCTTTTGGAGCGGATTGCAGTGACAGATGAGCCGTTCAGCGAGGCCTTACAGCCCAGCCCGATGCACTGGATGCTTGCGGATGCGGCGCAATGCCTTGTGATAGAACAAATGGCAGACGGACTGCATCTTTATGATAACCCGATTGGCGTTTTGGCGAATAATCCGCCCTTTCCCTTTCACAGAGAAAATATCAGGCAATATCTGAATGTTACCGCAGAGCCGGCGCAGGATCGCTTCAGCGGACAGGAGTTGCTTTCCCCTTTCAGCCGTGGCATGGGTGGGTTTGGGCGACCTTAGCTCTGCCTCTCGGTTTGTGCGGGCTGCCTTTGTGAAATTAAACTCTCGTTCCGCAGAGGGCGAAAAAGAGAGTGTCAGCCAGTTTTTCCACATTCTCGGCGCAGTGGAGCAGCAGAGAGGATGCTGCTATCTGGGCGAGGGAAAATATGAGATTACCATATACAGCTCCTGCTGCAATCTGGAGAAGGGGATTTACTATTACAAGACCTATGATAATCACAGCATTACGGCAGTGGAGCTGCACAAGGAAAATCTGGACGGAGAGGAATTGATTTATTATCCCTTGGCTTAAGCCGTTTCTCTCCTTTACGATACAATGCAAAAAGGAGGATATTATGGAACTGATATTGGCTTCGGCCTCACCGCGCAGAAAGGAATTACTGGAAAAAATCGGGCTGCCCTTTACGGTACAGCCTGCCAAAGGCGAGGAACGCATCACGCAGAAAAGCCCTGCGGCGGTTGTTATGGAATTATCCCGACAGAAGGCAGAGGAAATCGCAGCAGCGCAGACAGGGGATTGCATTATCATCGGGGCGGATACGGTGGTTGCTAAGGGCGAGAAAATCATGGGCAAGCCGAAGGACGTGGCGGATGCAAAGCAGATGCTCAGAAGCATTGCCGATGACTGCCATCAGGTCTATACGGGTGTCACGCTTATCCGCACGGGTGCGCATCCCCAAAGCGTCACCTTTCAGGAAAAAACAGACGTATGCCTCTATCCGATTTCCGATGCGGAGGCGGATGCCTATATTGCAAGCGGCGACCCGATGGATAAGGCGGGTGCGTATGGCATACAGGGCGATTTCGCGATTTATGTGAAGCGCATTGCAGGAGATTACTATAATGTGGTGGGTCTGCCGATTGGCAGAGTCTATCAGGAATTGAAGCGGATGCTTTTTGTCAAAAAATGAACGGTTTTTCACTTTTTTTTATGAAAAATGAAAGATTTGTCAGTCTTGTTGTTGACAGACAATAAAAAATAGTTTGTTTAATGATGAAAATTTGTGCATTTATTTGGTTGACACTAAAATATATTTTAGTTATACTTGTAGACGTTAAAAGTAATAGCTTCCATATATACAATTTACTTACCTTCCCCCCCTGAAGTACCGTTCAGGGGTATTTTTTTGCCTGCGGCTAAGTCAAAAACAGGTTTTTGACTTGGGGGACAGAGGAATAAACGAATGGGTTCCGGCGGCGGAGCCTGGAAACCCATCGTTTTCCTCGGCGGAACTAAATTCCGCCTGCGGAGTTAATTCGGGGAAGAATTCCCCGAACCCCTCTTTCTGTTCTCGCTGTTTTCTATAAAAGTTTAAAATATTAAACTTTTTGTTTATTTTCTCTTGATTTTTTTCCTATTTTCGATATAATAGTCTGGGTTTAGTAAAAATATTCTGAAAGTTTAGCAATACTAAAACAGGAAAGGAAGATGACTGCTGTGGAAATTGGCAGGAAAATTAAGCAATTACGCATACAGAAGGGGCTGACGCTGGAGGAGCTTGCCAGCCGCAGCGAGCTGACAAAGGGCTTTCTTTCTCAGCTGGAGCGAGAGCTGACCTCGCCCTCCATCGCAACCCTGAACGATATTGTAGAGGCGTTGGGCAGCTCCTTAGCGGAGTTTTTCAAGGAGGAGGAGCAGGAGCAGCTTGTCTTTCATAAAAAGGATTTTTTTGTGGATGAGCGCGAAATCTACACCATCAACTGGATTGTGCCGAATACGCAGAAAAACGCCATGGAGCCCATTCTGATAGAGCTGCCGCAGGGCGGAGATTCCTTCGTGATGGACCCCCACAGCGGCGAGGAATTCGGCTATGTCCTGGAGGGAGCGATTATCCTTATGGTCGGGGAGGAAAAGCATATCGTCCATAAGGGCGAAACCTTCTATCTTTCGGGCAAAAGCCGCCATTATCTGAAAAACGAGAAGAAAACAACCGCAAAGGTGCTTTGGGTTTCCACGCCGCCTTTGTTTTAAGTATTGAGTACAAGGAGGATATGAAATGAAGAAAAAGCTGATTCAGTTCAAAAATATCGTCAAGAGCTATGAGGACGGCAAGGTCGTTCTGAAGGGAATTGACCTTGATATTTACGAAAATGAATTTGTGACGCTCCTCGGCCCTTCCGGCTGCGGGAAAACAACGCTTTTGCGTATTTTGGGCGGCTTTTTGCAGGCAGATCAGGGCGAGGTGCTGTTTGACGGGCAGGAAATTTCCAAGCTGCCCCCCTATAAAAGAGAAATCAACACGGTATTCCAGAAATATGCATTGTTTCCGCATCTCAATGTTATGGACAATATCGGTTTCGGCCTGAATCTGAAAAAGGTAGATAAATCTGTTATTGAGCAGAAGGTAAAAAGAATGCTGAAAATGGTAGGGCTGGAAGGCTTCGAAAAAAGAGATGTTACACTTCTTTCCGGTGGACAGCAGCAGCGAGTTGCCATTGCCAGAGCTCTTGTCAATGAGCCGAAGGTTCTTCTGCTGGATGAGCCACTCGGCGCACTGGATGCCAAGATCCGTAAGCAGATGCAGATCGAGCTGAAAAAGATCCAGAGAGAGGTAGGGATCACCTTTATCTATGTTACTCATGACCAGGAGGAGGCACTTTCCATGTCTGATACGGTAGTAGTCATGAACAACGGTGAGATCCAGCAGATCGGCAGCCCGACAGATATCTATAATGAGCCAGAGAACCGTTTTGTTGCCGGCTTTATCGGAGAGTCCAATATTATAGAAGGAACAATGATCAGGGATTTCCTTGTGGAGTTTGATGGCTTCCGTTTTGAATGTGTAGACAAAGGATTTGAGGACAACGAAGCCATTGAGGTTGTTCTCCGCCCGGAGGATCTGGATATTGTGGAACCGGATCAGGCCAAGATCAGAGGAACGGTACGGAACATTACGTTCAAGGGCGTGCATTATGAGATCCTGGTCGAGACGGAGCTTCGCACATACATGGTGCACACTACCGATTATGCAGAAGTGGGACGTGAAGTGGGACTGAAGTTTGGTCCTGAGGATATCCATGTTATGTGCAGAATGGGAGGATACTAATGAAACAGTTTAAGCATCTGATCAAGCCGTATATCATCTGGGCTTCGATCCTGATCGTGGTACCATTGATCCTGATCGTGCTTTATGCATTTACCTCAGATGGAAATGAAGTTCTGACCCTGCATTTTACATGGGCGAATTTTGCAAAATTTCTGGAAGCTACATATTTAAGTGTTATCCTGAAATCCTTCCGCCTGGGTATCCTGACCACACTGATCTGCCTGGTCTGCGGATATCCGCTGGCATACATTATCTCCAAATATTCCGAAAAGGTGCAGAGCTTTCTGATCCTTATGGTCACCATTCCCATGTGGATCAACATGCTTCTCCGTACCTATGCATGGATGAACATTCTTTCTGACAATGGTCTGGTGAACAACCTTCTGAAAATGCTGGGAATCTCACCGATCACCATGATGTATACAGATTTTTCCGTTATCGTGGGCCTTGTTTGTAACTTTATGCCCTTTATGATCATTCCGATCCATACATCCTTAAGTAAAATGGACAAGTCACTGATCGAAGCGGCCAACGACCTTGGTGCCAATCCATTCCAGACCTTCTGGAGGATCACCTGGAAGCTTTCCATGCCAGGTGTGGTCAATGGTATCATGATGGTATTCCTTCTGTCCATATCAACCTTCGTTATTCCGAAGCTTCTCGGCGGCGGCCAGTACATGCTGATCGGTAATCTCATCGAGTCACAGTTTATTTCTGTAGGTGACTGGAACTTCGGAAGTGCCATTTCTCTGATCCTGGCAGTGATCATCCTGATCTTTATGAGCCTGATGAAGAAGATGGATACCCAGGACGATTAAAGGAGGCAGGAGATGAAAAGAAAAAATACCATATTTTCAAAATTATATGTAGTGCTGTGTCTGGCATTTTTTTACCTGCCGATCCTTGTGACCATGATCTTTTCCTTTAACTCATCCAAGTCCCTGACCAGATTTACAGGATTTTCCCTGCGCTGGTACGGAGAGCTGATAAACAATATGGAGATCAGTAAGGCAGTTTATGTTTCGGTCACAGTGGCAATTCTGGCAACTGTTATTTCTACAGTGCTGGGAACCATCACAGCCATCGGACTTTCAAAATCCAGAAAGGTGCTGAAGGAGATGGTCCTTACCATCAATAACTTTCCAATTCTGAATCCGGAGATCGTAACCGCGATTGGTCTGATGCTGCTGTTTTCTTCGCTGGGAATGACGAAAGGCTATCTGACCATGCTGCTGGCACATATCGCATTCTGTACGCCCTATGTGATCACCAGTGTATATCCGAAGGTACGAAGTCTGGATCCGAACCTTGCCAATGCAGCCATGGATCTTGGTGCAACGCCATATCAGGCACTTACCAAGGTTATCGTGCCCATGATCAAAGAAGGGATTTTTGCGGGAGCGCTCCTGGCCTTTACCATGTCCTTTGACGATTTCGTAATTTCCTACTTTGTTTCCGGAAACGGAGTAAAAAATATATCCATTGTTGTATATAATATGACAAAGCGCATCAATCCCACCATCAACGCCCTTTCTACTATTGTGATCGTGGTCATTGTACTGGTGCTTCTTTTTGCAAATCTGATTATGCCGAAGCTTCAGGCCTCCACCGTGAAAAAAATGGATCCGAAAAAAAGAAGGATCGTTGCGGTTATCACAGCTGCTGCGGTTGTTCTGGTATTGGGAAAGTGGACGATTGTAAGCCAGGGAAACCACGTGCTTCGTGTATATAATGCCGGAGAATATATGGACCTGAGTCTTCTGGACAAATTTGAGAAGCAGTATAACTGTACTGTTGTATATGAAACCTTCGAGTCCAATGAGATGATGTACACCAAGCTGGCCAGTGGTGAAACCTACGATGTTCTGGTTCCGTCAGATTATATGATCGAAAGACTGATTAAGGAGGAATATCTTCAGGCCCTTGACTGGAAAAAAATCCCAAACAGCAAAAATCTTCTTCCCGAGGTACAGAATAAGGACTATGATCCGGGAAATCGTTATTCCTGTCCGTATTTCTGGGGAACTGTAGGAATCCTTTATAATAAGAATGTAGTCTCTCAGGAGGATCTTGACAAAGAGGGCTGGAATATTCTCTGCGATGAAAAATATAAGGGAGATCTTTATATGTATGATTCCGAAAGGGATTCCTTTATGATCGCCCTGAAAGCGCTGGGGTATTCCATGAACACAAAAAATCTTGATGAGATCCAGCAGGCTTATGAGTGGCTGATCCGGCAGAGAGATACCATGGATCCGATCTATGCAGGTGATGATGTGATCGACAACATGATCTCAGGAAACAAGGCAATGGCGGTTGTTTATTCCGGAGATGCTTCCTATATTATCAGCGAAAATCCGGAGCTTGGCTATTATACTCCGCAGCAGGGAACCAATACCTGGTATGATGCCATGGTCATCACCAAGGACTGTAATGAAGTAGATCTGGCTCATGAGTTCATCAATTTTATGCTGGATGATGAAAATGCTCTTTCCAATACCGAAGAAGTAGGATATACTTCTACTGTAAAGAGTGCATTCGAGGAGATGAAGAACGGAACTTATGAGGGAATTTCTTCCTATATTCCGCAGATCGACAATCCAAAGAATGAGATCTTCGGATACCAGAAGCCAAAGATCAAGCAGAAATTCGCAGAGCTTTGGACAAAGGTAAAAGCAAAATAACAAGACGTCAGAGAGACATGAAGGAGGTTCTATGAAATCAAAAAAAGCAGCAGCGATCATGTTATGTGCGGTACTTGGAACATCTATGATAACAGGTGTCAGTGTCAGTGCAAAGGATAAGGATGAACTGGTACTTTATACATGGGACGGAATGTTTCCGCAGGAAGTGCTGGATGATTTTGAAAAAGAAACAGGGACCAAGGTGGTATATTCCAATTTTGATACCGATGAGACCATGCTTGAGAAGCTTTCCCAGGCAAAGGGCGGCGATTACGATGTGGTAATTGCAGATGATTACATTATCGACAGCGCGGTAAAAGAGGGACTTGTCCAGAAGATCGACAAGGATACCGTTTCCAATTTTAAGAACATCAACCCCCTTTATCAGGGACAGTTTTATGATCCGGATGACGAATATACAGTACCTTACGGAGCAGGAATCCCACTGATCGTTTATGATCCGGAGCAGGTAGATATCGACATTAAAGGATACAAGGATCTCTGGGATAAGTCTCTGGAGGACAGCATTGCCATCGTAGGTAATTACCGCGTGATCTGTGGCATCACACAGCTTTCCATGGGAGAGAGCATGAACGAAGAAGATGTAGCCGTGATCGACAAGACAGGTGAGAAGCTGAAAGAGCTGGCACCGAACATTCGTATGATCCAGGATGACAATACACAGAATGCCCTTCTCAACGGAGAGGCAAGTGTGGCATTTCTTTATACATCACAGGTAACACAGGCGCTGAAGGATAATCCGGATCTTAAGGTGGTTTATCCGGAGGAAGGTCTTGGATTTGGTATTATGGGAATGTTTGTGCCAAGTGAAGCACCGAATGCGAAGGCTGCCAATGAATTTATCAATTATATCCTGGAGCCGGAAGTATCTGCACAGTGCATCAACTATATCGGATACTACAATACAAACAAGGCAGCAGATGATCTGGTAGACGAGAGCCTGGTTGTTCCGGACAGCGTGACAAAGGGTGAGATCGTACAGAATGTAAGCCAGGAAGCAGAGCAGGAATACAATAAGATCTGGACAGAGTTTAAAGCTGCCTGCGATTAAGCAGACGAACCAGTAAGGGGGTTTTTCAGGTGGAGATATACAAAGGCACATCCGCTTTTTCCGGAATAGCCATTGGAAAAATACTGTATTACCACAGAGGCGAATATCAGATCCGTCAGTCCATGGTAGACAATGTAAAAAAGGAGCTGGATCGTCTGGATAATGCAAGAACAGCGGTAAAGAACCAGATCCAGCATATGTATAAAAACGGAGCACCCCTCCCCAAAGAGCAGGAGCTGACCTTGAAACGTCAGCTGAAGCTCTTAAGTGGCGGCAGCTTCCAGCGGGCCGTGGAAAGCATGATCACGACAGAAAAGGTCAGTGCAGCTTACGCAGTCCAGACAACCAGGGATGAGCTTGCAAATGTGTTCCGCAAGCTGGAGGACGAGGCTGTCAAAGAACAGATCGAAAATATCAGGGAGATCTCCGAGCTGCTGATCGGCGCCATGGGTGGCTCCCATGCACGGATCAATCTGGGAGATGAGCCGGTGATCCTTGCAGCAGAGCAGCTTTCCCCCAATGAACTTCTGGAGATGAACAAAGCCAGTCTTCTGGCGGTAGTCATGCATCAGGGGTCTGTTATTTCCCATGTATCGATCATGGCAAAATCCATGGAAGTCCCCACCCTGGTCGAGGTGGAGATACAGAAAGAATGGGATGGCCATATGGCTATTGTAGATGGGTATACAGGAACACTGTATATCGATCCGGAGCCGGAGCTTCTTAAGGAATATGAGATCCGTCATGCAGCAGATAAGGAAGAGCGGGAAGAACTTTTGAGACTTCGGAACCAGAAGGATATCACAGCCGATGGCAAGGAGATCAAGCTTCTGGCAAACATCGGAAATCTGGATGATCTGAATACGGTTCTTTATTACGGAGCAGCAGGTATCGGCCTTCTTCGAAGTGAATTCCAGTATCTCGGAAGAGAGAATTATCCAAGAGAGAATGAGCTGTTCCGTGCCTATAAAAAAGTAGCCGAGGATATGGATGAACGTCCGGCAGTGATCCGTACCGTGGACCTGGGGGCAGACCGTCAGGCAGAGTATATGGCAATTCCTGATGAGGTCAATCCTATGATGGGAAACCGCGGCATCCGCCTCTGCCTTGATCGCAAAAAAATGTTTAAAGCGCAGCTTCGGGCTATTTACCGTGCAAGTGCCTATGGAAATATCAACCTGATGTATCCGATGATCACGTCCGAGGAAGAGCTGGATGAGATCGAGAAGCTGATCCGTGAGGTAAAAAAGGGCCTGGATGAGAAAAACATTCCTTACAAAAACATCCGTACCGGAATTATGATCGAAACACCGGCAGCGGTCATGATCAGTGAAGAACTTGGAAAACGTGTGGATTTCCTGAGCCTTGGAACCAATGACCTGACCCAGTATACCCTGGCTATGGACCGGCAGAATCTTCTTTTGAAGGATAAATACAATGATCATCATCCGGCGCTTGTAAAGATGATCCGCATGGTAACAGAGGCAGGACATAAGTCAGGATGTGAAGTTTACATATGCGGAGAGCTGGCAGCAGATTCCAATCTTACAGAAGCTTTTATCCAGATGGGAGTGGACGGCCTTTCCGTTGTTCCTGCCTGTGTACTTCCAGTGCGAAAAGCGATCCGCAGCTCCTATGCGGATGAGGCAAACCGGCCGGAAGAAGCAGTAAAAGAGAAATAATATCCGGAAAAATAAAAATCCTGAGAATTTCTATGTTGATATCTGTTGATATCTCACATAGGATCCTCAGGATTTTTTTGACGGAATCTTTCACTCACGGCTTATTGCTGTTCTCAATTGAAGCAGTGCGTGGAAGCATATCTGTTCCGGTTAAAGTTATCGAAGTCCAAGCACCTGGGCGGTTTCCGAAATAAACTCCGGTGTGGTACCACAGCATCCGCCGATCACGGAAGCACCGTTGTCCACCAGCACCTTCATATAACCTGCAAAATCCGCAGGGGTCATGCTGTAAACTGCATTTCCAAGATCATCGATCTGGGGCATTCCCGCATTGGGTTTGGCAATGACCGGAATGGAAACGTTCTCTTTGATATTGCGGATAACCGATACCAGCTGGTCCGGGCCAACCGAGCAGTTGATGCCGACAGCGTCTGCACCTGCAGCTTCCAGGGACATGGCAGCCTCTATGGCATTTCCGCCGCTGAAGATACTTCCGTCTGCTTCTACAGTCACGGTACAGATGATAGGAAGCTCGCAGACACTCTGGCAGGCGTCTACAGCAGCCAGTGTCTCCTCGATGTTGATCATGGTTTCCGCTACGATCAGGTCCACACCTGCGTCACGGAGATAACCGATCTGTTCCTGATAGACTTCGAAGGCTTTTTCGTAAGTCATGTCACCGGCCGGTGCCATCATCTTGCCGGTGGTGGTGATATCACCTGCTACGAAAACACCCTCCGGTGCGATCTCCTTTGAATAGCCGGCCAGGGTATGATTGATCTGTTCGATCTGATCCTCCAGTCCGTGCATAGTGAGGTTAATGCGGTTTCCTCCGAAGGTAGGCGCATAGATGATATGGCTTCCCGCCTCGATGTATGCCTTTTGCAGAGACTGGATCACATCCTTGTGCTCAAGCACCCAGCTCTCTGTGCAGACACCACGCGGCATGCCGGCCTTCATCAGGTTGGAGCCGGTAGCACCATCCAGCAGCAGGACATGATCTTCGGTCAGTTTCTGAAATTCCTGTTTTGTCATATGTTTATATCCTCCTTATGGCAGCCAATCACGGTTGGCAAAAAATAGGGCTCCTCCTGTAACCGCTGCACTCATTGCCGTGGGTTTATTTTAACACAGGGAATAAAAATAATCTATCCTGTTTCTGGGGCGGGAAATAAAAAATAATAAAAATTAGGCAAATTGTACATATTTAACGGCTTTTCTGTCGAATAAAGAACTTGCGTATTAGAAAAGGGGATTGTATAATAATCTGTAGACATGCCCAAGGGGCAAGAATGTCATCAGATAGAACATAAAGGTAAAGGTGAAAAGGAATTATGATTAAAGTTAAACTGAGCAACTGGAAGTCTGATCACCAGATGGATGAGGCTTATAAAGCTCTGCGAACAAATATCCAGTTCTGCGGAGCAGATAAGAAAGTGATCGCACTTACCAGCTGTACTCCTAATGAGGGAAAGAGCAGTGTGGCATTTAATCTTGCTGCCTCTCTTGCTGAGAGCGGCAAATCAGTGCTTCTGATCGATGCCGATCTGCGTAAATCCGTTTTGATGGGACGTGTGACAGTAGACCAGGAGGTAATGGGACTTGCTCATTATCTTTCCAAGCAGGCCAAGCTTTCTGACGTGATCTGTGCCACTACACTTCCGAAGTTCCATATTATCTTCTCCGGTATCGTACCTCCGAACCCGGCAGAGCTTCTCGGAAACAGACTCTTCAAGGATATGATCCGCGTGGTAAGAGATGTTTATGATTACGTTATTGTAGATACACCGCCGCTTGGACTGATCATCGACAGTGCTATCATAGCAGATTCCTGCGACGGATCTGTAATCGTCGTTGAATCCGGTACCATCAGCTACCGTTTTGTACAGGAAGTAAGAGATCAGCTTGCCAAGAGCAACTGCCCGATCCTGGGAACCATCCTGAACAAGGTGGACTACAGCAAGGCCGGCAATTACGGTCACTATGGCAAGTATGGTAAATACGGCAAGTACGGTAAGTATGGTTCCTACGGAGATTATGGTGAGAGCAGCAGTAAATAAAAAGACATTGACAACAGAAATGAGTGGGTTATTTTAATGAAGGGACTTTATGATATTCATTGTCATATCCTCCCCGGGGTGGATGACGGTGCAAGAAACATGGAAGAATCACTCTGGATGCTCAACAAGGAGTATCAGGAGGGCGTACGTCATGTGATCCTGACACCACATTTCCGGTACGATATGTTTGAGCCGCATATGAACATTGTAACAAGACAGTTCATGCAGCTGCGTAGAGCAGCCATGAATATTGGTGATGAAGGCATGAGACTTTATCTGGGCTGTGAACTCCATTCCAGTATGGATATGGTGGAATGCCTTAAGAAGGGACGGCGGCTTACCCTTGCAGGTTCCAGATATGTGCTTGTGGAATTCAGCAACGGAGATGAGAAAAATTATATTGAAGAACGGGTCAGAAGTCTTCTGATGAATGGTTTTATCCCGATCATCGCTCATGTGGAACGTTATAAGGCTACCCGGAACGATATCGGATTTTTGACAGAGCTGAAGGATATGGGAGCACATATCCAGGTCAACGCAGATACCATCAGCGGTCAGGACGGATTCGGGGCAAAAACCTTTGCACGGAAAGTCATGAAGCATGGGCTTCTGGATTTTGTCGGTTCTGACGGACACCGTAAGACGGAGCGTATCCCGGAGATCGGCAAATGTGTCGCCAAAATGGAAAAAACAATGGGGAGCGAATATGTAAAGAAGATCTTTATCAAAAATCCCCGGAAAATCACAGGGTAATGGAGAAAAGAAATGGAAAATCAGACTGTTAACAACAACGACGAAGTAGAGATCGATCTTGGTGAGGTATTTCACCTGTTACTGAGCAAGCTGGGTGTTATCATTTTATCCGGTATTGTTTTCTGCCTGGCAGCTGTTATGGGAACCATGCTTCTGATCACACCGAAGTATGAATCCACAACCAAGATCGTGGTACTGTCCAAGCAGGACAGCAGCACACTGACCAATCAGGATATCCAGACAAGTACATCACTGACCAAGGACTATGCGGAGCTGATCAAGAGCCGTACAGTTACTGAGGGTGTGATCGCACAGCTGAACCTGGATATGACACATGAGGAGCTTCTTAAGAAGCTTTCCGTAGATACACCAACGGATACACGAGTAGTATCCATCACAGTTACAGATACCGATCCTTATACAGCGGCACAGATCGCAAACGCAGTAAGAGATATTGCTTCCAAGCATATCCAGCAGGTTATGGATATCAAGGCAGTAAATGTGGTAGAGACAGCAAACATCCCGGATGAGCCATCAAGCCCAAGCGTACCGAAAAATGGTGTGATCGGCGGACTTCTGGGTATCCTTCTGGCAGTAGCCGTTGTGATCATCGTATATCTGACAAACGATACTGTAAAGACACCGGAAGACGTAGAGAAATATCTTGGATTAAGCGTACTTGGTACAATCCCGTACTCTTCCAAAATGGGCAAGAAATCCAAAAAGAAAAAGAAACGTCACGCATAAAAATAACAACAACGGATCAAAGTGTTGGGAAAGGCCGGGAGCAGCAAAAATATGAAGAAATTTTTTGTGTTTTTATTAGTGGTCATCTGCCTTGGTATGGGAGCCGGTGTAGTATACATGAAGAGCTCCGAGGATAATGAAGGACCGAAGATCACATTTGAAGAGGGAAAAGATACGAATTATACATCCGATATGACAGAAGAGGATCTTCTGAAGGATGTAAAGGCACAGGATGACAGAGATGGAGATGTTACAGAGTCTCTTACTGTAGAAACCATATATCCGAAGAATGACGGAAAACAGGTTTCCGTTATCTTTGTTGCAAAGGACAAAAACAACAATGTAACAAAAAAAGAATTTACCATGGAAGCTCAGGACGGCAGTGCCGAAAATCCGCAGTTGGGACTGATCGATAATGATGGTCTCGCAGAGGACGGAGATTCCACAGACACCACAGAGCCGGCAGAAGAGACAGATATGCAGGATGGGACAGAAGCAGACAGCACAGATGCTGAAAGCGGAGATTCCGCAGAAGGAGAACTGACTCCGGAGGAACAGGCGCAGAAGACACAGGAAGATAAGATCGAGCAGCTCTCTCCGCAGGATCCAAAGATGTATCTGACTACCTATTACGTAGAGGTACCGGTAGGAACTACGCTGGATAAATTAAGCTATGTAAAGGATATCCAGGATGATACAGAGTCAACCAGTGATCTTTTCAAAAGGATCCAGATCACCGGTGATGTAAATACAGCTGCACCGGGAACTTACGAGCTTACATATTATGTAGTAGACAACAGTGGAAACAGCTCCAACGGAGCCGTACTTACCATTGTCGTGAAATAAATATCATCCCCTCTCCAGGTGCCTGAGATACCGGAGAGGGGATAAATGCAACAAAAAAATGTAAGCGAGGGAAGGCGTAGAAAAGAATATGTATCAAAAAGAAAACAGCAGCTGGGTAAAACATGCAGATTTTACGATTTGCGATATGCTGTGTCTGCAGCTTGCGTTTGTACTTGCATACTGGATCCGAAACGGGATCGATCAGCCATACGAGACAGAGCTGTACCGAAATGTGGCAGTGGTGATGTTTCTTATCCAGCTGATGGTCACATTTTTTAATGAAAGCTTCAGCGGAGTTCTGCGAAGAGGAATGCTGGTGGAACTGAAGAAAACCTTTGAACAGTGTACACTGGTCTGCCTTCTGGTCCTGGCATATATGTTTCTTTTAAGAATTGGAAACAATTATTCCAGAATGATCCTGCTGATCACCTATGTGTTTTATACCTGCTTCAGCTACTGCGGCAGACAGGCACTGAAGAAATTCCTGAAGGATCACAGATACGAAGAAAGCGAGAAGCGATCCCTGCTGATCGTTACAGTCAGTGAAAATGCAGACAATGTGGTGGAAACCATCCGCAAGAATAATTACGGAACCTATCATCTGGCAGGAATTGTTTTTATGGATTGTGACAAGAAGGGAGCATCCGTCTGTGGAGTGCCGGTAGTAGCCGGAAAGGAGGATATGATCTCCTATATCCATAAGAACTGGATCGACGAAGTATTTTTTGCAGTGCCAAAGGAGATTCCAATCCCGGAGCAGATGATCAAGGATTGCTCTGCAATGGGAGTTGTTATCCATATGAGACTGGCAACCATGAAATCCCTTGGCAAGAACCAGGTGGTGGAGGAGCTTGGCGGATACACTGTGCTTTCCAGCAGTATCCACATTGTGACACCGCGCCAGATGTTTGTGAAACGAGCTATGGATATCGCAGGCGGTCTGGTAGGTTGTCTTTTTACAGGGATCGCAGCGATCTTTCTGGTTCCGGCCATTAAGATCAAATCTCCGGGTCCTGCATTTTTCTCACAGGTCCGCATGGGAAAGAACGGTCGTCCGTTCAAGATCTATAAATTCCGCTCCATGTATATGGATGCAGAAGAACGCAAAAAAGAACTGATGAAACAGAATAACATAAAAGATGGAATGATGTTCAAAATGGATGATGATCCACGAATCATCAAAGGAGTAGGACATTTTATCCGAAAGACATCCCTGGATGAATTTCCACAGTTCTGGAATATTCTGAAAGGAGATATGAGTCTTGTAGGAACCAGACCGCCGACAATGGATGAGTGGGAGAAGTATGAGCTTCACCATCGCAAACGTCTGGCCATCAAGCCGGGACTTACCGGTATGTGGCAGGTAAGCGGTCGAAGTGATATTACAGATTTCGAGGAAGTCGTAGAGCTTGACACAAAGTACATTGCCGAATGGTGTCTGAAGCTGGATATAGAGATCCTGGTTAAGACAGTTATGGTCGTTTTCCGCGGAAGCGGCGCCAAATGATCCATACATATTGAGATTCGAATATAATGACCCGGGCTGCGGAGACGCAGTTCGGGGATAAAAATAAATTAGATAAGTTATAAATATAAAAGAGGAAGTAAAAAAATGCAGATTTTATTGATCATGCTGATCGTAATATTCCTTGCGTTCTCGGTCCTGCTTCTGGCACTGGCAAAACAAAGTCCCAGGGAAAAGCAGACAGAAGACAAAGAGCAGGAAGAATACATCAGGGATTATGCAGAAACAGTAAGACAGACCGGAGGAAGTATGAAGAAGTTAGAACATTGGAAAGTAATTGCGATATATCTGATCATCTATGACATGATAGCTGTTAATTTTTCTTATTTTATGGCGCTGCTGGTGAGATTCGATTTTCGGTATTCCTCGATCCCCACAGACTATTTTGCCGCATGGAGGAGTTTTGCACCAATCTATACCATTATCATCCTGGTAGTGTTCGGATGCATGCATCTGTATAACAGTGTATGGCGTTTCGCAAGCTTCCATGAGCTGATCAAGATCACGGTAGCAACTGTGATCACTGGCGTTCTGCATATTGTGGGTATCACGATCTTCTGGGAACGGATGCCGGCTTCCTATTATCTGATCGGTATCATGCTGCAGTTTTTCCTGACTGTAGGCGTACGTTTCTCCTATCGTTTTGTACTTCTTGAGCGGAACCGCAGAGAAAAGAGCGAGCGTGAGGAGCGGAGCAAAAACGTGATGATCATCGGTGCAGGAGAAGCGGGCAGGACCATTGTCCGGGAGCTTCAGAATGCAAAGGAAACCAATTCCAGAGTACGCTGCCTGATCGATGACAACCCGAATAAATGGGGAAGATACATGGAAGGCGTTCCGGTGGTAGGCGGAAGAGACGATATTTTTCTCAATGTGGACAAGTATCATATCAATCAGATTCTTCTTGCGATCCCGACGGCAACACCGCATCAGAAGCGGGATATCCTGAACATCTGCAAAGAAACCGGCTGCGAGCTGAAGCAGCTTCCTGGTGTATATCAGCTTGTAAACGGAGAAGTATCCCTGAGCAAGATGAAAAAAGTAGCAGTGGAGGATCTTCTTGGACGAGACACCATCAAAGTTAACATGTCCGAGATCTTTCAGTATCTGAAGGGCAAAAGGATCCTGGTAACAGGAGGCGGCGGTTCCATCGGAAGCGAGCTCTGCCGTCAGATCGCAGGTCATGAGCCGGAGCTTCTGGTGATCTTCGATATTTATGAAAATAACGCTTACGACATTGAGCAGGAGCTGAAGGCCAGTTATCCGAACCTGAACCTGAAGGTACTGATCGGCTCCGTCCGTGACAGCAAAAGGATCAACTGGGTATTTGAAACCTACAAGCCGGAGATCGTATATCATGCAGCCGCACATAAGCACGTACCGCTGATGGAGAACAGCCCCTGTGAGGCGATCAAGAACAATGTGGTAGGAACCTATAAGACTGCATATGCGGCAATGATGAACGGCTGTCAGCGATTTGTGCTGATCAGTACCGACAAGGCTGTAAACCCGACCAACATCATGGGCGCCAGCAAACGACTCTGCGAAATGGTAGTCCAGAGCATGAACATGGTCAGCCACAACGGACACACCGACTGGCTGCCACGACTTGGCGGACACAGAAAGGATACCCTGGATGCACTTCACGACAACGAAGGTCAGGCATATGTAAGTGCAAACCATACATCGAAAACAGGAACCGGCACAGAATTCGTAGCTGTACGATTCGGAAACGTTCTCGGCAGCAACGGAAGTGTGATCCCGCTGTTCAAGCGCCAGATCGAAAAAGGCGGTCCTGTCACCGTCACACATCCGGACATCATCCGTTACTTTATGACCATTCCGGAGGCCGTAAGCCTTGTCCTCCAGGCAGGAACCTACGCCAAAGGCGGCGAGATCTTCGTCCTGGACATGGGAGCCCCGGTAAAGATCGACACCCTTGCCCGAAACCTGATCAAGCTTTCCGGCTACACCCCGGACGTAGACATCAAAGTCACCTACACCGGTCTCCGCCCAGGCGAAAAGCTCTACGAAGAAAAGCTGATGGCCGAAGAAGGCATGGAGAAAACTCCAAACGACCTCATCCACATCGGCAAACCCATCGAAATGGACGTACAGGAATTCTTCAAACAGCTGGAAGTCCTGGCAGCATATGGCTAAGC
>ENA-OPCD01000697-OPCD01000697.1-human-gut-metagenome-genome-assembly--contig:-NODE-697-length-28314-cov-3.374783_pt1 | contig 28314 bp, 20 predicted proteins | sample MGYA00241560_ERZ501471 | MGnify/ENA primary metagenome ERZ501471 (study PRJEB25962, sample SAMEA2042578) | human gut metagenome | biome: human gut; feature: human-associated habitat; material: faeces...
ATAAATCCTGGTGGTCGCATATCCTTCTTAACCTGAAGATGCTGCCGTCTCTGAACATGTGTGGTTTCCTGTATACAGGTGCTGACCTTGGAGGTTTTGGTGCTGATACAACAAGAGAATTGCTGCTACGTTTTCTCGCACTTGGTGTATTTACACCACTGATGCGTAATCATTCGGCGACGGGAACAAGAGAGCAGGAATGTTATCAGTTTGAAAATATCGAGGATTTCCGTGCTGTCATTAACACCAGATATCGTCTTGTGCCGTATCTGTACAGCGAGTACATGAAAGCTGCGCTGAGTGATGACATGTATTTTAAGCCGTTAGGGTTTGTTTATCCGGATGACAAGAGAGCAATCCGAGTAGAGGATCAGCTGATGCTCGGAAACGAGATTATGATTGCTCCGGTTTACGAGCAGAACGCAAGAGGCCGTTATGTTTATCTGCCGGAAGAAATGAAATTTGTCAAGTTCCTGCCGGATGGAAGCATTTCGGAAGAGATTCTCGCGAAAGGTATCCATTATGTAGATGTGGCATCAAATGAAGTACCGCTCTTCATTCGAAATGGTAAATGTATCCCGGTTGCAGAAGCGGCAGAGTGTGTGAAGGATATTGATACCGAACATCTGCAGCTTATCGGATACGAAAACAGCAGTTATACCATGTATGAGGATGACGGGATCCGCAAAGATTACGATAAAAAAGAGAATTACCGAGTATTCACAAATTAACGTTTAAGAGTAAAAAAATACTGCCTGAATATCAGAAATGATATTACGAAATTAATAACGGGAGAATGTAATTTGATGTGAATTACATTCTCCCGTTTGATTACCTTAGCATGCAAAAAAAGCTACCAGTGGCAGGTTTTCTTTATATTAAAAATCATATAACCATTTATTCTCAAGCCGCCTGAGTATCCGGCTATCGTCATCTGAAAGTGGTGTAAAAGCATGCGTTTTTTTGCGAACCGGTTCGTCCGGCAGTTTACACGCACCGGAGCAGTGCGCTTCAAAATCAAGGCAGTTATAAACACGTGCGCCGCAGAATGCACAGGTGCGGATGGAATAGACAAATCCTTTATAGTCAGGATTATAAAAATGCTGGTATAAATCTTTATCATAGGAGTGCATCCCATTCCGGCGGACATCCTGACACCATTCTGAAAAATCCTGTGCAGCATAATAAGCGGCGGAAGAAGAAAGATTGAAGAACTGTCCGACTTCATTTACAGATTTCAGATGAGCATAATACATGGCAATGCGCGGAGCCAGAATATTACTTGCAAAATAATTGGCTTCATCTTCATTGGAAGGAAGGTCATTTCTGTGTCTTAAAAGATGATGTCCAAGTTCATGCATCAGCGAAAAACGGATTCGGTTGGCTGATTTCTGGCTGTTGTAAGCAATTAAGTTCAGACTGTTTATACAAAATGCATCCTGAGAGTAGGAAATGCATAAGTTATAAAGCTCTGGCTTCTTCTTTTGGAGCTCAAGATAGGAATAAACACGAAAACCATATTGCTTCAAAATAGCAAAGCAGTCAATTGGAAAGGAATGGATATTGCAGGTAATCAGCGCATTAGCTGCTACTTTACGAATCTGGTTACAATCCAAAGCAAAGCCTCCTATAAGTCGATTTCAGATAACAGCTGAATGAGTTTCATCTTCTGCGCCGCAGAAAAACCATGACTGCCACGGGCAATCATCTGTTCAATATCTTCATATGATGGCTCTGGGTTATCGGATGTTACTGTAACTGAAGAGCCGAGAAGATAATTCATGTCCACATTAAAAAACTTTGCAATCTTTTCAAGTGTCTCGAGATCTGGTTCGCGGTTCCCTGTTTCATACATACTGACAGCGCTTCGGGAAATGCCGAGCAGATCTGCCATCTGTCCCTGTGTGTAATGATTCTGCATTCTTAAATTCTTAAATATATTGTGAAAATCACCCATTTTGTTACCTCCATATATGACTATAATAGCACGAATTGTGACAAAAGTAAAATGATATATGACACGTTTTGTGAATAAAAGGATTGACACATGACTTCTGTGGCTGTATAACAAAAGTAAGGACACAAAACGTGACAAAAATATAAAATCGACACAGAATGTGAGGTAATATGGATGAAAAGAATAAGAGTAAGAAATATTTCATGGAAAGATTATGGGATTTCCGTACAGACACAGAGAGAACTCAAAGAATTTTGTTTTTTATACGATGAGAAAAAGAAACGGGGGAACAGCCAGGATCTGACAGACTGCAAAATGATCGAAGAAGCGGCAAGGGAAAGCAGTGAAGAACTGGCACCGTATCTTTTGAAAAGTGTTACGGATGATCTAAGCTATGAGTATCTGGAATTTGATGATACGCTGGGACGTATTCCGGTTGGAAAGACAGATTTTTATGGATACAGAAGAAAATTCTATGCGTGTCTGCTGAAAAAAATAGTATAAAAAGAGGGGACAAATCGGGGACAGCAAGAACGTACGTTCGATATACAATAACATCGAACGATACAGATACAGGACAGAGAGAAAGAGAGAAAGATATCTGATACGCGCGTTTTCTGACTGTAATGTTATTGTTCAAATACAAATCAGAACAGATCAGAAGGAGAAGACTATGAAAGAAAAAGTATTACAGGAAATTACAGAAAAACGTGACCGGTATACAAAGCATTTCATGCTGCCTGAAAAAGGAACTGCCGCGGCGGTCTATCCGGAACCGGTTCATTATGAGACGGAAAGTGGATGGGAAGAAATTGATAACCGGCTGGAAGCAGTATCAAAGGATGGAAAAGAGTGCTACCAGAATAAGGCATCTGATTTACAGGTATGTTTTGCGAAGCAGACAGGAGAGAATACGCTTGTAAGCATGGAAAAAGATGGGAAAAAAGTTTCATGGACAATGGAAGAAAATGTGGTATTGGCAAGAAGCGCAAGGCAGGCAAGAACAGGAAAAAGCAGTTTTCAGATATTAACTGAAGAGGAATTCCCGAAAGGCCCAGAAGAACTCTACGAGGAGACATGGAGAAAGGATATTCCGGAGGATGAGCCGACAGAGGGTTCAGGTGACGAGACGGGGGATGAAGTTACCATCCTTCCACCGGCTTCAGAAGACACTCCGGCAGACGGAGGCAGTAAAGATATGCCGGAAGTCAAAGAGATCCAGCAGAAGATGGGGGTAAAGCATCTGACAAGTGAAGGGATGTATGAAGAAATTCTTCCGGGCGTGAATGTACATTATACCCTTCAGAGTCAGCGCTTAAAAGAAAATATCCGTCTGAAAACGGCACAGGCTGCAGAGCAGGAGCTGATCTTCCATCTTAGATATACAGATATGGAAATGAAGAAGGAAGAAGACGGCAGTCTGGGACTTTACAGTGAGAATCAGAGAATCTTCTGGTTTGACAAGCCATATATGTATGATGCAAAAGGATGCGTGTCACAGGAAGTGGAACTGCTTATAGAAGCAGAAGAAGGAGGATGCAAAGTTACTGTCAAAGCAGAAAAAGAATGGCTGCTTGCCGATGACAGAAGTTATCCGATTATTATCGATCCGATGACAGAAACCAGTAAAACAAAAACCAATATTGAGGATACCTACATTTTTACAGGCGGAACGGATTCTTCGGCTGACCCGAGTAGTGTTTATGCATATGGCTCTTTTGTGGCAGGGAAGTCAACTGCACTTGGAAACTGCAGGTCATTGCTCCGATTCCGAAATCTGCCGGACATCGGAAAAGGTTCTATCCTGTATGCAGCGACCATGTATCTCTGGCAGTATGAGTATTCCAGTTATGGAATCGCAAAACTTCCGCTTGTTGCAAATGAGATCCTGAATAACTGGACAGAAAAGGATGTGCGCTGGCACAATCAGCCATCTGTATCAGGAAATGTACTGGATTATAAAGAAGTGAAACAGGTACAGAACGGCAATACGATTACGATCACGCCGATCGGGTTTGACGTGACTCGACTGGTAAGACAGTGGTACAATACGGGAAATAATTATGGAATCATGCTGCGCGGTATGTATGAAAATGAAAGCGATCTTACAAAGACAGCGTTTGCCAGATTTTATGCATCGGATTATCCAAAGATTTCAACAGATCAGTTTCCGAGCGGAGTCTTTTATTATCGAAATGTAAACGGACTGGAGGATTATCAGAGCTACCATGAGCAGTCTGCAGGACGTGCGGGAAATGGACATACCAATGACTTTACCGGCAATCAGGTATGGATCCATGAGGATGCAGTGACAACCGGCGGAGCCATGCAGGCAGAGATCAGTCATGTTTATAATTCCAGCGAAGCCGGAACGAATCTCGGACAGGGATACGGATGGAGACTGAGCTGTGTGCAGCGTCTGGACACAACCGGAATCAAAGAATATCCTTATGTATACACAGATGAAGACGGCACAAAGCATTATTTCTATAAAGACACAAATGATGGCAATAAGTTAAAGGATGAAGACGGACTTGGACTTGTGATTACGGTAGAATCCGGGTATGACGACAGCTATGCGAGAACCATGGAAACAAAAGACAGGGTACGGTACTGCTTTGGAAAAGACGGTTATCTGAGATTTGTCAGAGATCTGGATGAAAATCAGATCAAATATGTATATCAGACCATTTCCGGAAAACAGGTGATCAGCTATGTGGAGGATTCCAGTGGAGCAAGACTGGAGATCCAGTATGAGACAGCAGGAAATACGGTACGTGTATCCGCAGTAAAAGATATGGCAGGCCGCCTTACAAAGTATGCATATGACAGTGCAGGCAATCTGACATCCATTACTTATCCGGATGGAAGGACAAGCAGCTTCGGATATGATGCAAGCCACCGTTTAACCAGTGTGACGAACCCGGATGGATATGGTCTTAAGTATGAGTATAAGAACGACTTCCGTGTACCAAGGGTTAGCCGGATCGCGGAATATGGTTCCGGCAATAAAGCAGGACAGGAGATGAAAGTATCCTATGAGAATGGGAATACTACTGTATTTGAGACCCCGGGACTGGACGGAGAGATTGCACAGACCGGAGATAACCGGAAAATCACCTATCATTTCGACAACATGGGGCGCCCGACCGATGTTATGGATCAGGATGGCTGTGCGAACAATTATACTTATTACACATCCGGAAGCAAGAACCATAAGCTGGACAAAGAAGGAAAGGTTCAGAAGACAGTCTGTCATTTGCTGAAGAATCCATTATTTGACAGTGCTTACGGGGATGGAAACTGGTACCAGAAAAATCTGACGAACGGAACCAGAAGCAGTATTGCAAAAGCGGAGGGATATGCAGGAACTAAAAGTGCAAAACTGACCAAAACAGGAGCAGAATCTGAAAAAGGAATCTGTCAGGATGTAACGCTTGAGACGGGAACTTATACCTTTTCCGCATATCTGAAAACAGAGAATGCCGAAAACAGCAGGGCTGGTCTAATGATCCTCATGGCGGATGGAAGCAGAACAGAAGAAGCTTCTGTAATCTCCGGAACGACAGATCCGGAAATGGAGAACGGATGGGAACGCCATCAGCTGCAGTTTACCTTAGCGGCAGCAGGAAGTGTTACGGTATGTGCCGGTATCACTGAGGGAACAGGAACCCTCTATGTCAGCGGAGCGCAGCTGGAAACAGGAAACGCTGCAAACAAGCTGAACCTGATCACAAATCCGGGATTCGAACTGGGCAGCACAAGTCAGCCGGACTGCTGGAATTATGCAGGAGATGTAACCGGATCCAGAGTTGCCGGTGTGACGGGAAAAGGAAGGTGCGCAACGATCTCCGGACGATGGGACAAGAGCTTATATTGCAGCCAGACGGTCCATGTCAGTGGGAAAAAAGATGAAGTCTACAGTGTGAGCAGCTGGGTAAAAGGATGCGGTATTCCGGGAAAGAAGTTCTCATTGTCAGTAAAAGTAACCGGCACATCCGGAAAAGAAAAATGGCATCATTTTAACTGCAATCCGAACATTCTTGACTGGCAGTTTGTCAGCGGCGTATTCCGTACCGAGGAGGCTTATAAAGAGATCCAGGTATATCTGTATTACGATAACCAGATGAATAAGGTGTACTATGATGGCGTGCAGCTGATACGCGATGACGGGGAAAGCTATGTATATGATGGAGAAGGCAACCTGTCGGGCGCAAAGGATGCAGCAGAGAAATCCGGCTTCAGTTACAACAAACGAGGAAATCTCACCCGGCTTGGAGAAATAGACGGGACATCTTTTGAGTACGGTTATGATGACAAAAATCATCTCAAACTGGCTGCCAATTCAGAAGGTGTCAGATATTCTTTTGAATACAATACAAAGAGAGTCCCGGTAACAGAGATCACAGAAGGAGAGCTGTATTACCTTCGGGAAAAGAGCTCCGGCAACTATATGGATGTGCGGGATGGAAGGACATCCTCCTGGACAACCGTTCAGCTGTTTGCCTTTAACGGTACGGTATCTCAGAGATGGAGAATTACCAAGGCAGAAGAAGGATACTGGAATCTGGAACCGCAGAATGCGCCGGACATGCGGTTAGATCTGAAAGATGCATCGACAGCAGACGGAGCTGCAATCCAGATCTTTACCGATAATGGAACCGATGCCCAGAAATGGAGGATGCAGAAGAACAGTGACGGCACCTGGAAAATCCTGAATAAACTGACGGGGACACAGAAATGCATTGCAAACGAAAAGAAGAGTACGGCATCCGGAGAAGCACTGAAAAATATAACGGCATCCGACAGCCATGGAGGTCAGAGCTGGTATCTCGAAAAGGTGGCAGACGAAGGGCAGCCGGTCCATATGCGTGTAGAAGGCGGCAGACATCTGGGGGCAGTTACTTCCGAGAGAATCTATTATATCCGTGAAAAAATATCCGGAAACTATCTGGACGTACAGAATGGTGGAACCGATTCCGGAACAGTCATTCAACTGTTCCCGTTCAATGGAACCAAGGCACAGCAGTGGAAAGTGACTGCCTGCGATGACGGATACTTTAAACTACAGCCGCAGAATGCCCCGGCAATGTGTCTGGATGTGAAAAATGCAAATACAGCAGATGGAACCACAATCCAGATTTTCACAGACAATGGAACCGATGCGCAGAGATGGAAGCTTCAGCCAAAGAGTGACGGAAGTTACCAGATCAGTGAAAAATTCACATCAGACAAAAAAGGTATGACCAATGAGAAAAAGAGTTCCGAGTCCAGAACTCCGGTGACAAGCTGTACATTGGCAGATGATAATCCGGGACAGTGCTGGTACTTTGAACCGGCAGATGAAGGAACCGTCTCAGATGTTCCGGCAGACGGGCTGGTAGTAAGTGTACGAGTGCGCCATTCCGGTCAGTATATAGATGTCCATAATTATGGAACAGTGGAAGGCAACCGGGTAAATCAGTATTATAAGAACTGTAAAACGAATCAGATGTTCCGACTCAAAAAGAGAGAAGAGAAGTATTATACGATGGAGCCGCTTCACGCACCTGGAATGGTTCTGGCAAGAGCCACTTCCGCAGACACCCTGATCCTCCAGAAATATTCAGCAGGTGCGGCAAACCAGCTGTTTGGTTTTACGGAGATCGAAGAAGGAAAAGGAACCGGATATCTTGTAATCTGTAAAGCAGGAGAAAAAGAACTGACGGTAAAAGGTCAGACCTATACAGCGGGAACAGAACTGGTATTTTCTGACCATTCCGGCACACCGACCCATAAATGGTGGATCCTGGAAAGCTACAGTGACCGCATGGAATCTTCGATGGAATATACTTCCGATGGAAGACAGGTCAAAAAGATCACGGATGGAAGAGGATACAGCAATACCTATGCCTATGATGAAAAGAATCGTTTGCTGACTTCGGTTACGGATGCGGAAGGATATACGACCACCTATGATTATGACAAAAATACAGATCAGCTGATCCGTGTAAAGAAGAATGCAGATGGAAAAGATTATGTGCTTCAGTACACCTACGAACAGGATAAGATCAAAACGATCACACGAAATGGCGTCACTTATGGTTATGCTTATGATGCATATGGAAACCAGACCGGTGTTACCTTGAATGGAAAGATCCTGAAGGAAGTGACCTACCGAAATAAAAACGGGCTGGAAGACCGGCTGACTTTTGCAACAGGAGAAACGCTCCGCAATGTCTACGATGCGGAAGAACGCCTGACCGGGCAGTATCTGATCCATAAAGACGGTACAGAAGAAAAGCTTTTCACCAATGTGTATGATCATTATGGAAATATTGCAGTCCACAAAGATGAGCGGACACAGCTGGAAACCCGCTATCAGTATGACCTGATCGGAAGACTTCTGGAAAGCAGATCCACTGATGGATTGAAGGTGAAAGTCACCTATGATGACAAGAACCGGGTGGCACAGAAGCAGTACCGTGTGGACGGAACCGGACATCAGACCAGATATCTCTACGGAGACGTGGCAAAACAGCAGAAACCGGGACTTGGATATGGCATGCAGATAGACGGAAAGACCTGTATAGAGTATGCATATGACCTGCTGGGACGATGCAAGAAGAAAACACAGATCTATCCGTCCGGCAAAAAGAAGGAGATCACATATACTTATGTGCCGGGAGCAAAAGAAGGAACCACAACAGCACTGGTAGGAACGATCACGGAAAATGGAAAAGAGACTGCTTACACATATGACGGACGTGGTAACATTCTGGAAATCTGTACGAAGGAACTGGATACAGGAAAAGTAACGGATCATATGCTCTATACTTACACCGGAATGAATCAGGTGATCCGGGAAGAAGATGCAGTCAGAGGCAGGACTTTTACGTATGCATATGATCTGGGAGGAAATCTTCTGGAAAACAAGAAATATTATCTTGTAAATGGAGTGGAAGAGCTGAGAGGCACGGATACCTATACCTACAGCTCAGGCTGGAAAGACCAGCTGACCTCTTTCAATGGAAAGGCTATAACCTATGATGCGATGGGAAATCCGCTTTCCTATATGGGAATGAGCCTGACCTGGGAAAAGGGACGGCAGTTAAAGACGCTGAAGAAGAGCGGAACGCTCAGCCAGTATGTCTATGACAATGACGGAAGAAGAATCCAAAAAACCGTCGGAGACAAGGTAATCCGATTCTATCTGGATGGGGATAAGATCATAGCCCAGAAAGAAGAAGGCGGAGAGAGAATGGACTTCCTGTATGATGAGAAAGGGACACCGTTTGCCTTTGAGTATCAGGAAAAAATGTATTTCTACCAGACCAATCTTCAGGGAGACATCATCGGGATTGTTGACAGTAAAGGAAGCCAGGTTGTAGTATATAGATATGATGCATGGGGAGAAGTTCTGGTGTCATCAGATGCATCAGGATTCGGTCTTGCACAGATCAATCCGCTGCGGTACAGAGGCTACTATTACGATCAGGAGACGGGACTGTATTATCTGCAGACAAGATACTACGACCCGAAGGTGAGAAGATTCCTGAATGCAGATGATGCGAGTGTACTGACGAAGGATCCAGAGCAGCTGACGGAGAAGAATCTGTATGCTTACTGTGATGATAATCCGGTGATGTATCGGGATGATGCAGGGATGTTTGCATTCTCAGTAGGGCTTGGTGTACTCGGAATGGTAACAAACGTGGCGACATGTTATATTGCTTCAAAGGCAACGGGACAGGAGTTTGGAATTGGAGACTTGGCGGTTGCAGCTTTGGCAGGACTTGTAAACGGAGTGACAATAAATAATTTATATGTTACTTTGACTAGTGCTTTTATATCAGGAATAGGGACAACTATTTGTAGTATTATTAGTGGAAGTGATGTGAAAGAAGCGTTGTGGAAAGGTGGAATGACAGCATTATGTACAGCAGTTAGTATTAATGCAATTATAGAATTGAAAACACCCATTTTAGATGTTGTTAAAAATGTTTCTGGTACTATTTTTGGAATCGGTAATGGTTTAGTGACAGCGGGAGTAGTAGCATCACTCCCATACAGAAAGTCAAGCAGCAAAAAAAATCCTATACAAAATAAAAGCAAGTCAAATCCTGTGGTTAAAAAGAGTTCAAAGACAAAAAAACAACAGGAGAGGGCTCGAAAATATTTTATGTTTAAAATGAATCAATTGAGAGAGCGATAAAAGCAATATGTAGACAGGAAGAGCGGAGAAAGATTCGCTCTTCCTGTAAAAAGGTAATCAAAATGGGACAGGAGAAAGATGTATTAATTATAAAATCGGATAAAAAGTGGAAAGACTTTTTTATAGACAGTATATGCGGATTTAGTATTTGTTTGATAGGGTTTGACATATTTTTGCTATATTGTGCAGTGAATATGCCGGATCCTAATAAGGAAGAGGGTAGAGCGATGAGCATTGTGTTTGCGATTGCCTATTCAATAGTGATAATCTTGCGTATTTATCTGCTTTGTCGAAATATGGATCGAGAGTTGATCTTGGATAAAACGGGAGTTTTGGTTAAAACATGGCTTTATAAAAGAAAGTATACATGGGAGGAATTTAAAATTAAACAATTGAGAATAAATGTGGGGGAATATTGTTATGATGAAGCTTTATTTTTGGCAGCATGTAAGCATCAGCCGAGGCAAAGCAGTAATTGTGAACTTTTTCCAATAAGACATCCAATAGGGAGTTTCTGTATTAATTTCAAAATGCATAGACCAATATTAGCGGGGCAAAGATATTCTATTTATATAAACGGTGAAATAATGGCGGCAGAGAAGGAAGAGCTGCTTTCCAAATTAAAAGAATGGGGAGTGGATTTTGAAACAGAGCGACCGAAAAACTTTGATATTTTTCAGGACAAAAAGGGAAGATTACAGTCCAGAAGAAATGGAACCGCCTGGATCTTACTTGCGGCAGCTGTTTGGCTTTTACTACTGATATTTATTGTATATCCGATTTTTATCTGGAAGAATCCAGTACTGATTGCTATCTTTATTCCATTTTTTATAGCTCTTGTTCCAGTTTATGTGGTAGTCACCAGCAGAAAAAGTTACCGTTTAAAGATGGATGAAAAAGGCTGTATCCGAAAGTTTCTTTTCCTGTCAAAACGTTATTTGTGGAAGGATTTGCGAGTAAAACTGGTTGTATCTGAGGAAAGCCATTGTGGAGAGGGAGTTTTATTTATCAAGAAAAAATCTGGGAACAGCAGTTCTGCAAGTGAAACTTTCAGCTATGCGTCATTGCATCCATATAGCAGCTTTGTAGCAAATTTTGAAGTGTTTGGAAAAATGTATGGGGAGAAGGATGCGTTGCATGAGATTAACAAAGAGCTGTTTCTGAAAAAAATGAAAGAATGGGGAGTAGAGGTAGAAGGACTGCCGAAAGAAGAATGTTAAATAAAAATACTGCTTAGATATCAGAAAATGATATTCAAGCAGTATTTTTTGTCATATAGCGGAAAAATTTCGCTCGTATAAATTAATCGATCGCTTCCCCTTTTTTATATTTCTCAACTACATTCTGGATACGTTCGCTTGGATCAAGGATGCTGCTGATAGAAGCATCATGGTTCAGTGTATCGATCACCAGTGCGATGTACTTGCTCATGTCGCAGTTGATGTAGTAAGGACGGCTGAGCAGTTCCGGTGTCTGATAGATCAGGTTTGTTGTGAGGATTCCGCTGATCAGTCCTTCTTCGTAAGCCTGGTCGAATTTTTCCATACCGTTTGTGAAAAGTCCGAAGGTTGCAGCAGCGTAGATACGTTTTGCTTTACGCATCTTGAGCTGGCGTGCTACATCGAGGATACTGTCACCTGACGAAATCATATCATCGAGGATGATTACGTCTTTTCCTTCTACGGAAGAGCCAAGGAATTCGTGTGCTACAATCGGGTTACGTCCGTCTACGATGGTTGTGTAGTCACGGCGTTTGTAGAACATACCCATGTCGAGTCCGAGTACGTTGGCAAAGTAGATTGCACGTCCGGTTGCACCTTCATCCGGGCTGATTGCCATCATATGATCGGCATCGATCTGAAGATCCGGCACATGCTTTAACAGTCCTTTTACGAACTGGTAAGTCGGACGGATCGTCTCAAATCCGTTCAGCGGGATCGCATTCTGGACACGTGGGTCGTGTGCATCGAAAGTGATGATATTGTCAACACCCATGCGGACAAGCTCCTGCAGACCAAGTGCACAGTCCAGTGATTCACGGCCGCTTCTCTTGTGCTGGCGGCTTTCATACAGGAAAGGCATAATGACGTTCAGACGACGTGCTTTTCCTCCTACAGCGGCGATGACACGCTTCAGGTTCTGGAAATGGTCGTCCGGTGACATATGGTTGGTATTGCCGCTGAGCGAATAAGTCAGGCTGTAGTTGCAGACATCGACCATCAGATAAAGGTCTTTTCCACGTACAGACTCATTGATAATACCTTTGGCTTCACCAGATCCAAAACGCGGTACTTTTGCGTTGATCAGATAGTTCGGCTTTTCGTAGCCGTTGAAAACAAGATTGTCTTTCTGGAAACGAGTCTCTTCCTTTCTCCATTTTACGAGATAGTCATTGACTTTATTTCCCATCTCTTCACAGCCGTCTACAGCAATAATGCCGAGAGAGCCAACTGGAATATTATCCAGAATTCGTTCACTTCGATGTAACATCAGTGTTCCTCCCTGTACATAAGTTTCTTTTGAATGCGGATATCATCACCGGCAAGGCGAAGTATCTTATAATGGTTGCTTATCCGGGAAAATGTACGTTCTGTATAGTTCGTCTTGATTTCCTCCAGAGTAAGATTAGTAGAAATGATCGTGGATTTCCTGTTCAGGATCCGATCATTTAAACACACAAAAAGCTGAGAAACGACAAAGTCTGTATTTCGTTCGGTTCCCAGGTCATCAATGATCAGCAGATCACACTGGTGGATCTGCTCATATAAAAGACAGCTCTCATCATTCCGGGTCAGTGCTTTTTCAAGGAGCGCATCGAAAAATTCAGAGGCAGTCAGGTAAAGAACAGAATGCAGAGAATCCATCACTTCTTTTGCAATGCAGTGACTGAGAAATGTCTTCCCAATACCAGTATTCCCAAAAAGGAGCAGATTACCATGTTCGGTATCAAAATTGTGGATGAAATTCATACATTCCTGATAAGCCCGCGTTGCAAGCTCGCGGGAATTCTGACCGGAAAGCCGGTCTCTATAATTGGATGAATAATAATCAAAATTAAAATGTTCAAAATTTTCCTGTTCGAGAAGCCCTTTTAAGTTGGACTGGGTGTAGAACAGATCAATGATCGCTTTTAAAAAGCAATGGCACTTTTTCGTGCCGACATAGCCGGTATCCTGACAGTCCGGACATTCAAAATGCTGTTCCAGATAGTCTTCCGGGAATCCGGCGTCGGAAAGGAGTCGGCGGCGTCTGTCAGAAAGAGACCGGATATCTTCCTTCAAAGAAACGAGGGCAGTGTCATCGCCTGCGAGCAGCTTTTTCGCCTGATCAAGACTGGCAGAAGAAATAGAGGCATCAATCGATGCAAGCTCCGGAACCTTCTGGCAGGCACGCTCGTAGTGAAGATTCGCGAGGTCGCGGCTCTTCGCTCTTTTTTCTTCATATACGCGCATCAGCGCATTGTATTGTGAATTAGTTAACGGCACAGTGTTCCCCTTTCTTAGTTACTGCGTAATAATTCTTTGGTAAGCTCGTCCATATTGTAAGAACGTTCTTCAAAATTACGGAATTTGGAAGGCTGCTGGGCAGAAGGTGTACGGTTTTGCCCCGAAGGAGTTTTCCTCCGGTCTTTTTCCTGCTCAAAGGCAGAATCAAGACGCTCAACATCTGCCAGTGTACGAACGTTGCCCGTCTTCCAGTTTTCGAGAATCTTGTCAGTATATTCAAAACTTGGCTGGTGAATCGCACTGATGGTGCGGTTGCATGCTTCCAGAATGAGATCCAGTTCGAAATTCCCATCCTCCAGCCATTTGCGGATATAATCCAGTTCGGCAGATGCAGGTCCCCGCCCTTTGATGCCAAATGCATTCAGGATAGAATAGCAGGTTTTGTTGTAAAATGCAGAGGAATTACGTGCCTGATCGACGGTTGTAATATGTTCATCTGCCCATGAAAGTGCTACTTTTTGAATGTAATGCATGCTCTTATGTCCGTTCTCCACACAGTATTCGATCAGATACTCGATCAGGTCTGCGGAAAAACCAAGGGAATCATAAAAGTAGGTAATCGCATCAACATCGGTACGGGATAAGGTTTTGCCAAGATATTGTTCAGCAATAAAAAGAATCTGCTTTAATTCTCTTCTTGCAGCAAGGGAACGTCTTGATGCAGGAAGATTCTGACCGGCAGCTTTGTCTGAAACAGTGGTATTTCCATCAGACTGCGCGACCGGAGATTTTTCATGAACGGAAGCAGACTGTGCGGAAGGTGTATGGAAAGCTGCTTTGACAGGTGTCTGATGAGTTGGTGCTTTTCCGATACAGATTCCGGCGAGTTCATTTGTTTCGTCATATTCGAGAGAAAGAATTCCTTCTTTTTCCCAGTATTTGAGTGCGCGCAGGATATCGCCTTCGGTATTCTCCAGAAGGTCTGCCATCTGCGGGATATCCGGAAGCTGCTCCGGGATATTCTGATAACGGAGAAGAAGAAGATAGACTTTTACATATTCTCCGTTCGCAGATACCATATAATGATCGATAAAGTCATTCTCCACGATCGTTATGTTATTGTGGGAATGATTGCGCAAAATAAGTGCACTCATAATTTCCGCTTCCTTTCTTTTCTGACTTTGTTCATTATAACATCATCCCAGATTGTAAAAAAGAATTTTCTGACGGAAATTTTTGTTATTACAGATAAAATTTCGCAAATATTGGAGAAAATCAAGCTTTTAACAGGTCTTCCCCAATGGTTACAACATCTCCGGCACCCATTGTGATCAGAAGATCGCCAGGCTGGCAATGGGTGGTGACGAATTCTTCGATGGCTGCAAAGCTTGGAAGATAAGTTGCGTCACATCCATGTTCTTTGACTGCATCTGCAAGCTGTGTAGAAGAGATGCCTAAAGTATCTGTCTCACGCGCTGCATAGATGTCAGCAAGGATTACATGGTCTGCATGTGCGAGTGCTTCAGCAAATTCTGAGAATAATGCTTTTGTACGTGTATAAGTATGTGGCTGGAAAATACACCACAGCTTTTTATGTGGATAATGTGCAGCACTTTTCAGCGTTGCAGCAATCTCTGTCGGATGGTGTGCGTAATCATCAATGATGGTCACTCCGCCGACTTCACCTTTGTATTCAAAACGACGGTCTGTTCCGTGGAAGGAAGCAAGACCTGTCTGGATCGTCTCCGCAGGAACACCAAGAATATCGGCAACTGCGATTGCCGCAAGTGCGTTATATACGTTGTGCTCACCGCCGACTGCAAGAGCGAGATGGGCAACATTCTGTCCGTCTTTTACGACATCGAAAGAGGCATTGCCCTGTTCGTTATAAGTAATATTGGCTGCACTGTAATCCAGGGAAGCTTCTTTGCCAAAAGTGATAACACGACAGGAAAGATCGGAGGTGATCTCTTCAATTTTATCAATATCTCCGTTGATGACGAGAGTTCCGTTTTCCGGAAGAAGCTTAGCAAAAAGGTGGAAAGAATTACGGATATCGTCCAGGTCTTTAAAAAAGTCCAGGTGATCCGCATCCACATTCAGAATAATACCGATTTTCGGGGAAAAGTGCAGGAAACTGTTGGTATATTCGCATGCTTCCGTAATAAAAAGGTCAGGTCCGCCGACACGGATATTGCCTTCGATCGCTTTCAGGATACCGCCGACAGAGATTGTCGGATCCAGGTTTGCTGCAAGAGCAATATGAGAAAGCATAGACGTTGTGGTTGTCTTACCGTGTGTACCGGATATAGCAACCGGTGTCTTATAGTTAGTCATAAGCTGACCGAGTAATTCTGCTCTGGACAACATCGGAAGATTCCGACGCTTTGCTTCTGCAAATTCTTCGTTGTCTTCGTGGATCGCTGCGGTATAAACTACAAGGTCGATACCGTCTATAATATTGGAAGCTTTCTGACCATAAAAAATCTGCATGCCCATATGCTCTAAATGCCGGGTGAGTTCAGATTCTTTGGAGTCAGAACCGGAAATCGTAAAATGTTCCTCAAAAAGGATCTCAGCGAGACCGCTCATGCTGATTCCACCGATTCCGATAAAGTGAATGTGTATTGGTTCCTGAAAATTAATTTTATACATATTATGGATACCTGCCTGTTTTTCGTTGATCATTGATGAAAAAGTTTATGAGAAACTTCTTCATTTTATAACAGAGCGTTGTATAACGCCTGAAACAGTTACATTATAACCATATATCAGGAATTTGCAAATTCTTTTCGGACAATTCCATGTTAGCTATTTTGACGAAAAAAACAGGACAGACACACATATTTGTATAAAATGTCAAAAAAAAGAAAAAATTTCTGAAAAAATTGTGTAAAATGATGTACATTGAAAAATGGTTGTGATATACTTGAAATATCAAGAGGACTAGATTGACTAGAAAGTGACGAGAGGTGATTGACGTGATTCGAAAAGAAATGATAGCAATGCTATTAGCGGGAGGTCAGGGAAGCCGTTTAGGTGTCCTGACATCAAAAGTTGCGAAACCGGCAGTTGCATTTGGAGGCAAGTATCGTATTATCGATTTTCCATTGAGCAACTGCATTAACTCCGGAATTGATACGGTTGGTGTATTGACACAGTATCAGCCATTACGTTTGAATACCCATATCGGAATTGGTATTCCGTGGGATCTTGACCGTAATAACGGAGGAGTAACAATACTTCCACCATACGAGAAGAGTAATAACAGTGAGTGGTATTCAGGAACTGCCAATGCAATTTATCAGAATATGAATTACATGGAGCAGTACAATCCGGAATATGTACTGATTTTATCTGGTGACCATATCTACAAGATGGATTATGAAGTCATGCTTGATTTCCATAAGGAAAATAACGCAGATGTTACAATTGCCACAATGCCTGTTCCATTAGAGGAGGCAAGCCGTTTTGGTATTGTGATCGCAGATGAAGATAAACGAATTCAGGATTTTGAAGAGAAACCGGAACATCCAAGAAGTAATCTAGCCTCAATGGGAATCTACATATTTAGCTGGAAGGTATTGAAGGAAGCTCTGACTGCAATGAAAGATCAGAGCAACTGTGACTTTGGTAAACACATCATTCCTTACTGCCACGAGAAAAAACAGCGTCTGTTTGCTTACGAGTATAATGGATACTGGAAAGATGTAGGAACGCTTGGCTCTTATTGGGAAGCCAATATGGAACTGATCGATCTGATCCCGGAATTCAACCTGTATGAGGAATACTGGAAGATTTACACGAAGAGTGATATTATCCAGCCGCAGTATCTGTCAGCAGACAGTATTGTTGAGAAGAGTATCATCGGAGAGGGATCTGAGATTTACGGAGAGGTTCACAGTTCTGTCATCGGAGCCGGCGTTACGATCGGCAAGGGCAGTGTCGTGAGAGATTCCATTATTATGAAGGGAACCCAGATCGGTGAGAATGTCGTCATAGACAAAGCAATTATTGCTGAAAACTGCAGCATTGGTGATAACGTTACATTAGGTGTTGGAGAGGAAAAACCGAACAAGTTCAATGAGAAGATTTACTCCTTTGGTCTTGTGACGATCGGAGAGGATTCCGAAGTTCCATCGAACGTCTCAGTCGGAAAGAACACTGCAATTTCCGGCAAGACCACAAAAGAAGATTATCCGGAAGGAATTCTTGACAGCGGTGAAGTAATTATTAAGGCAGGTGACTCAGAATGAAGGCAGTAGGAATTATTTTAGCTGGCGGTAATAACAGCCGCATGCAGGAATTATCGAACAAACGAGCAATTGCAGCAATGCCGATCGGAGGCAGTTACCGGAGCATCGACTTCGCTCTGAGCAATATGAGTAATTCTCATGTACAGACAGTGGCAGTGCTGACACAGTACAGTGCAAGATCCCTGAATGAACATTTAAGTTCTTCCAAATGGTGGGATTTCGGACGTAAACAGGGTGGTTTATATGTATTCAACCCAACTGTAACAGTGGATAACAGCTGGTGGTACCGTGGCACAGCAGATGCGATGTACCAGAATATCAGTTTCCTGAAAAAACGTCATGAGCCATATGTCATCATCAGCAGTGGTGACTGTGTATACAAACTTGATTTTAACAAAGTCCTTGATTACCATATCGAGAAGAAAGCAGATATCACGGTTGTGTGCAAAGATATGGATCCGAATGTGGATGTCAGCCGTTTTGGTGTTGTCCGCATGAATGAGGATTCCAGAATCGTTGAGTTTGAGGAGAAACCAATGGTTTCCCAGTCCAATACGATTTCTACAGGTATCTACATTGTCCGCAGAAGACAGCTCATTGAGATGTTAGAGCGGAGTGCTGATGAGGGAAGATGGGATTTTGTAACGGATATCCTGATCCGTTATAAGAATATGAAGCGTATCTATGGTTATAAGATGAAAGAATACTGGAGCAATATTGCATCCGTGGATTCTTATTACCAGACGAATATGGACTTCTTAAAACCGGAAGTCAGAAATTACTTCTTTAAAGAAGAACCGGGAATTTTCTCGAAAGTGGATGATCTTCCACCGGCAAAATATAATGCAGGATCAGACGTGAAAAACAGCCTGATCGCGAGCGGATGTATTATCAACAGCAAGGTTGAAAATTCTATCTTATTTAAGAAGGTATTTGTCGGAAAAAATTGTGTGATCAAGAATTCCATTATTTTAAACGATGTTTATATTGGGGATAATACACACATTGAAAACTGTATCGTTGAGAGCCGTGATACATTGAAAGCCAACACATACTATTGTGGAGAGAATGGAATTAAGATCGTATCTGAGAACAATGAGAGATATGTATTATAGCCAGAATCACAGAGTTACTTACAGGGTGACAAAAACTTGCGTTAGATGAAGACCGAAAAGGGGGACTGAGACATCATGCAGATTACAGACGTCAGAATTAGAAAAGTTGAAAAAGAAGGAAAAATGAAAGCCGTAGTTTCCATTACCATAGATGAAGAATTTGTGGTACATGATATTAAGATCATTGAAGGAGAGAAAGGATTATTCATTGCGATGCCAAGCAGAAAGGCAGCAGACGGGGAATACCGTGATATCGCACATCCGATCAATTCCGATACAAGAGACCGTATTCAGAAACTGATCCTTGAAAAGTATCAGGAAACAATGGCTGTGGAAGAATAAGAACTGCAGATGAGCGGGCCGCTATGGGGATAGCGGCTCGTTTTTTGCTTATGTTGATGAGAAAAATATACGCATTCATGCAGAAATAAAAGTTGCATTCCTTACTTGCCAAATCCAAAATCTTCTGTAAAATAGAACATACGGAATAGAACAATGGAAATTATTTCATCATATTGAGAGGAACAGAACAATGGAACAGTTAAAAGCAGTCATTCTTGCAGCAGGAAAAGGAACCCGGATGAAATCAGATCTTCCGAAAGTGGTTCACACGATCGAGGGAAAATGTCTGGTAGATTATGCAATTGACGCAGCAATCGGAGCAGGCGCAGATGATATCTGTCTGGTAGTAGGATATAAACATGAAGTAGTGGAGCATAGCATTTCCCACAAAAATGTGAAATTTGCATTACAGGAAGAACAGTTGGGAACCGGCCACGCAGTAAAATGTGCCAGGGATTTCTTAGGGGATGAGGGACAGACTCTGATCTTATTTGGAGATACACCACTTATCACTGCAGAAACATTAAACCGGTTAGCAGAACATCATAAGAAAAATGGCAATACAGTCACCGTGCTTTCTGCGATGATCGGCGATCCAACCGGATATGGAAGGATTATCCGCGATGCGGAAGGCAGATTTGTGAAGAGCGTAGAGCACAAAGACGCTTCACCGGAAGAGTTAGAGTCTCACGAGATCAATTCCGGCATGTACATTTTCGATACAAAAGAATTAAAGGAAGCACTCGATAAGCTGACACCGAACAACGCGCAGGGCGAGTACTATCTGCCGGATACCCTTACCATCATCAAAAACAAAGGACTTAAAGTAGATGCTTTTGCACTCGATGATCCGGAAGATATCACAGGTGTTAACGATCAGGAGCAGTTAGCAGCCGCCGCTGAGATCATCCGCACAAGACGGGGAAGATAATCTGCCGGAGTTTCGCAATTAACTATGGAAAGCAGAGGAGGGCAGGACATGTTTTTAATTGTAGGATTAGGCAATCCAACAAAGCAGTACGAAAAGACAAGGCACAATATCGGCTTTGATGTCATGGATGCCTTGGCAGATAAATATAATATTAGTATCAGTGAGAACAAGCACAAGGCACTTTGCGGAAAAGGTGTCATTGAAGGAATGAAAGTTGTGCTGGCGAAGCCGCAGACTTACATGAACTTAAGCGGTGAGAGTGTGGCAGAACTGGTCAATTATTATAAATTGGATCCAGAATCGGAACTGATTGTCGTTTTCGATGATATCAGCTTAGAACCGGGTAATATCCGTATCCGCAAAAAAGGAAGTGCCGGTGGACATAACGGAATCAAAAATATTATTGCCATGACAGGCACGCAGAATTTTATGCGCATCAAAGTCGGTGTCGGCGAGAAGCCGAAGGGCTGGGATCTGGCAGACTATGTGTTGGGACATTTCAGTACCGAAGACCGCGCCAAAGTGGAGGAAGCGATCGGACATGCGATGGATGCAGCCGTTTTGATGATGCAGGGCGAAGTCGACAAGGCAATGAATGATTACAATAGTAAAAACAAGTAAAACAAAGCATTTGCAGTAATGAGTATTAAGATCATGAAAGTGGGAGAATTCCGGGCTGCAGAGAGGAGCGCGACGGCGTGAGAGCATTCACTGAACCCTTAACACAACTGCAGGGTTATGAAGAGTTAGAGCAGGCAGTGCAGAAGACCGAAGGAGTCATTTTGGTTTCTGGCTGCATTGACGCAGTAAAACCACATATTGTATACAGTGTTCACAATGGTTCTGGCAACAGAATCATTGTTACTTTTCATGAGCAAAAAGCGAAAGAATTGTTGGAAGAATACCGTTTTTTTGATAAAAACGTGGCATATTATCCGGCGAAAGATATTCTTTTTTATCAGTCGGATATCCGTGGAAATGTTCTGACATCAGAACGTATCAATGCCCTGAAAATGATGGCTGAGGAGAAGGAATGTACCATTATTACTACATTTGACGGTCTGATGAATCCGATGCCTGCCCCGGAAAAGTTTATCCAGGCAGTGAAGAAAATCTCCGTGGGCGATACCGTGGAGTTAAACGGACTGACCAGACATCTGGTAGAGCTTGGATATGAGAAAAACTATCAGGCAGAGACGATGGGAGAATTTTCTGTGCGCGGCGGAATCATTGATATTTTTCCGTTAACAGAGGAAACACCGTTTCGAATCGAACTTTGGGGCGATGAGGTGGATTCCATCCGTTCGTTTGATCCGGAGAGCCAGCGTTCCATTGAAAATCTTGAGGAAATCTATATTTATCCGGCGTGTGAACTTGTCCTGACGGAAGAAGAACGGAGAAATGGTGTCGCAAAGATTCAGAAAGAGGCAGAAAAAACTGCAGAGAAGTTCCGCAAAGAGATGAAAACCGAGGAGGCTTACCGCATAAAGTCCATGGCAGACCAGATTGCGGAAGAGACGATGGAGTACGGCATTACCGCAGGACTGGACGCCTATCTGTCTTATTTTTGCGAGGAGAGGGTATCTTTATTAGATTATCTGAAAAAAGAAGATTCCATCGTATTTCTGGATGAGACAGTGCGCACGATCGAGCGTGGACAGTCCACGGAAACCGAGTTTTCCGAGAGTATGAAACAACGTCTGGAAAAAGGATATATTCTTCCGGGACAGATGCGCGAACTTTTTTCTTACAAAGAAATACTTGCCCAAATAAATCAGAGACGATGTGTGGCAATGGTTGCACTGGATATGAAGTGTAACCAGTTAAACATCAAAGACCGCATCGCAATCGAAAGCCGTACTGTGAATCCTTACAACAACAGTTTTGAGCTTCTTGTGAAAGACCTGAAGCGCTATAAGAAAAACGGATACCGCATGATCTTACTATCGAGTTCGAGAACCCGTGCAAAACGTCTTGCGGAAGATCTGATGAACGAGGAGCTTCCGGCATTTTACTCGGAAGACTTTGACCGTGTTTTAAGTCCGGGAGAGATCATGACAGGATATGGTAAGGTGAAAAAAGGGTATGAGTATCCGGCAGTCAAGTTCGTTGTGATTTCTGAGAGTGATATTTTTGGCTCGGAAAAGAAGAAAAAGAAACGCCACCGCATGTATGAGGGTGAGAAAATCGCCAGTTTTACTGATCTGAATATCGGTGACTATGTCGTGCATGAAAATCATGGACTTGGAATTTACCGTGGCATTGAAAAAATCGAAGTAGACAAGACCGTGAAGGATTATATCAAGATTGAGTATGCCGGAGGTGGAAATCTCTATATTCTTGCGACACAGCTGGAACTGATCCAAAAATACGCCGGCGCGGACGCTAAAAAGCCGAAATTAAATAAACTTGGTGGACAGGAATGGAATAAGACCAAGACGAAAGTCCGCGGAGCAGTCAAAGAGATTGCCGGAGATCTGGTGCGTTTATACGCAGTGCGGCAGAGTGAGCGCGGTTTTGCCTATGGGCCGGATACTGTCTGGCAGCGCGAGTTTGAGGAGATGTTCCCATTCGAGGAGACGGAAGATCAGGACCTTGCGATCGAGGCAACGAAAAAAGATATGGAGAGCACGAAGATCATGGATCGTCTGATCTGCGGTGACGTTGGTTTTGGCAAGACAGAGGTGGCAATCCGAGCGGCTTTCAAAGCAGCGCAGGAGGAAAAACAGGTTATTTATCTGGTGCCGACGACGATTCTGGCACAACAGCATTACAATACATTTGCACAGCGGATGAAGGATTTTCCGATCAATGTGGAACTGATGTGCCGGTTCCGTACTCCGAAGCAGCAGAAAGCGACTCTGGAGGGGCTGAAGCGTGGAACCGTGGATATCGTGATCGGAACCCACCGCCTGCTGTCTAAGGATGTGGAGTGTAAAAATCTCGGTCTGCTGATCATTGATGAGGAACAGCGGTTTGGCGTGACACATAAAGAAAAGATCAAACAGATGAAAAAGGATGTGGATGTGCTGACGCTGACAGCAACCCCGATTCCGAGAACGCTGCATATGAGTCTGATCGGTATCCGTGACATGAGTGTATTGGAAGAACCGCCTCAGGATCGTATGCCGATCCAGACTTATGTTATGGAATATGATGAAGAAATGATCCGGGAAGCCATTGAGCGTGAAATGGCCAGGGACGGTCAGGTGTACTATGTATTCAACCGGGTCAACCAGATTGCAGAAGTGGCAGCAAGGATTGCAGAACTGGTGCCGGATGCAGAAGTGGCATATGCGCACGGTCAGATGAGTGAGCGGGAACTGGAGCGCGTGATGTATCAGTTCATGAACGGGGAAGTGGATGTGCTGGTGTCGACTACTATTATTGAAACCGGACTGGATATCGGAAATGTCAATACCATGATCATTCACGATGCGGATAATCTGGGACTATCCCAGTTGTATCAGTTGCGAGGAAGGATTGGACGTTCCAACCGGACAGCCTATGCGTTCCTGATGTACCGCAGAAATAAGATGCTGAAAGAAGTGGCAGAGAAACGGCTGTCTGCCATCCGGGAATTTACCGATCTGGGAAGCGGGTTCAAGATTGCCATGAAAGATCTTGAAATCCGGGGAGCCGGGAATCTGCTGGGCGAGCAGCAGCATGGTCATATGGAAGCCGTCGGATATGATCTGTACTGCAAGATGTTGAATGAAGCGGTAAAAACGGCAAAGGGAGAAGCAGTGGAAGAATCCTTTGAGACATCCATCGATATTGAGCTGGATGCCTATATTCCAAACGGTTATATCGCAAATGAATATCAGAAGCTGGATATTTACAAGCGGATCGCAGCCATTGAAAATGAGGAAGAAAAGGATGAGATGCTGGATGAACTGATCGACCGTTTTGGAGAACCGCCGCGGCCGGTACAGAATCTGCTGCGAGTGGCACAGTTGAAAGCAGAAGCTCACAGCCTGTATTTTGTGGAAATCAAAGAGTCTTCCAATGACATTACCTTCCGGATGTTTGAACGTGCGAAAGTAAATGGAAGCAACATTCCGCTGGTGGTGGAGAAAAATAAACCATTGTTGTCTTTTGTTCCGGATAAAAAAGAACCGTATTTTTATTATCGAAAACAAAAAAACAGTCCTGATACGATTGAGGTGATCTGTCGTGTGCTGGCAGACTGCCGGGAATTGTTGACGGAGCAGGATTTGTAATGTAAAAATACCTTGCGGTGACGGGGAATCTACGCTATACTTGACAAATGAAAGTATCCGCTATGTGCAGTGATCCTGAGACGAATATGTCAGATTACGCTGACCAGAGTGATGCACCAGGTCTCACGTGCGTTCGACTTGAATCATTATATCATGCACAGGCCGGATATCGGAAAACAGACAGAATTTAATTATAAATAGTATTAAGAGACATAATATCACATGCGGTACAGATTTTCGATGGAAATATACGTGGAAGCTGATGACCGTTATAGATGGAGGAAACCATGAGATTTAAGAAATTTGCTGCAATTATCCTGATGAGTACCATGATTGGAACGATGAGTCTGAGCGGATGCGGTGGCGTGAACAAAGATGCAGTGGCAATTACGATGACAAGTGATGACAAAGATGCCATCGAAGTGACAATGGGATATGCAAACTTTGCGGCACGTATTCAGCAGGCCGGTTATGACAGTGTTTTTGCTTCTTATTATGGAGATGACTACTGGACAAATGACTCCTATGCAAAGGATGGAAAGAACATGCAGGAATCTATAAAGGATAGTGTACTGGAAAGCATTGAGACACAGTATCTGCTGGAGAAACATATGTCAGATTACGGTGTGGAGATCACAGAGGAAGATCAGGCAGCCATCAAAAAAGCAGCAGAGCAGTTTATGTCTGACAACTCCAAAGCAGCACTCAAAGAAGTGGGAGCTACACAGGAGTATGTAGAGCGTTATCTGTATCTGCAGACAGTAGAGAAGAGAATGAAGGCAGCCATCAGCGCGACTGCTGATACAAACGTATCCGATGAGGAAGCAGCACAGAGAACATTCAGTTATATGAAGATCAGTCTGACAACTTATACGGATGAGAGCGGCAAACAGCAGACTTATAGCGCAGATGAGACCACTGTAGTGAAGAAAAATGCAGACGATGCAGCACAAAAAGCACAGAGCGATTTTGATGGAACCGCACAAGAATATTCCTACGATGTAAAGACATATTCTTATGGAAGCGATGAAAAGAGCGAGGCAGATGGCGGTTTCTGTGATGCGGTCATCGCAGCGGCAAACAGCATGACAGCCGGACAGGTATCCGGTCTGATCGAGGGTGCCGACTGTTATTATATCATCCGACTGGACAGCGAGTTTGATGCAGATGCAACAGAAAAGAAGAAAGAAAGTATCATCAGTGACCGTCAGGATCAGCTTTATCAGGATGTAACGGATGGATACAAAGACGCTGTGAAGATCAAAGTTGATGAGGATGAGTGGGCGAAAGTGAAATTTGATAATATCTTTACTGCACCGTCTGCTGCTGACAACAGCGATTCCAGCGCGACAGCAGAATAAGATGTCGGTTTTGCAGATCAGAAGGTGTACATTGGAAAGATCATAGACCGGATATCAGAAATTCAGATAAAACAGACAGAGCGGACATTTGTCCGCTTTGTTTCACGGGTTACAGGATAGAAGCTTATAGAGAAAGATTTAGTTGAGAGATGAAAAAGGAAAATATTGTTTTAATAGGCATGCCGGGTGTTGGAAAAAGTACCATCGGTGTCGTTCTGGCAAAAGTTCTTGGATATGAGTTTATTGATTCTGCGACAGTTATTCGCTTTGACAAAAACGGAAATTTCGATGCCGATAAGACTGACAAACTTCTTGCCAAACGACTTCAGAAATGCGAAAGAGCTGTTATTCCAGGATTTTATGGTGGAATGGAAGATGGAACTGTTAAGACGTTTTCAAGAGGCGGTTCTGATGTTACAGGTTCTCTGGTGGCAAAAGCAATTCATGCAGATATTTATGAAAACTGGACAGATGTTTCCGGATTCCTGGTAACAGATCCGAGAATCGTTGAGAACCCGGCAGTGATCGAGACTATCACATATCGGGAGCTTCGAGAGCTTTCTTATATGGGAGCAACTGTTCTTCATGAAGATGCAATCTTCCCGGTTCGTAAAGAAGGAATCCCGATCAACATCCGTAATACAAACGCACCGGAAGAAAAGGGTACTCTGATCGTAGAAGGAACCTGCAGAAAGCCGAAGTATACAATTACCGGTATTGCAGGAAAGCGTGGATTTGCTTCTATTACAATTGAAAAAGCAATGATGAACTCAGAAGTCGGATTTGGCCGCAAGGTTCTTGGTGTATTTGAAGATGAAGGAATTTCTTTTGAACATATGCCGTCAGGAATTGATACTATGACTATCTTCGTTCATCAGGATGAATTTGAAGAACATGAGCAGAAAGTGCTTGCGGGCATCCACCGTGCCGTGAATCCGGATGACATCGAACTGGAATCCGATCTTGCACTGATCGCTGTTGTTGGACGTGGAATGCGTCAGACACGCGGTACAGCCGGAAGAATTTTCTCTGCACTGGCACATGCACATGTCAATGTAAAAATGATCGATCAGGGATCCAGCGAGTTAAATATTATCATCGGTGTGAGAGAGCACGACTTTGAAGCAGCAATCAAAGCAATTTATGATATTTTTGTTAACACTCAGCTGTAAATCTTCAATTCGATCCTTAAATATGGTATAGTACAGGTGTTGGGGAAAACTCCCCTGTACAGAATATTCATACAAGAGAGGATACGAAAATGAATATATTATTTTTCCTGAAGCCAAAAGCAGAAGTGGCATTTGTATATGACTACCACACGCTCAGACAGGCAATGGAAATCATGGAGTACCACAAATACTCATCCATTCCGATGATCAACCGGGAAGGTAAATACGTCGGTACAATCACCGAAGGAGACCTGCTCTGGGGACTTAAGAAGCTGAACATCCTGAATCTGAAAGAAGCAGAAGACATTGCAATCACGAAGATTGCAAGAAGAGCAGATTACCGGCCGGTAAGTGCCGATTCCAATATGGAGGATCTGATGGAAAAAGCGATGGATCAGAACTTTGTTCCGGTCATTGATGACCAGCAGAATTTCATAGGAATCATCACAAGAAAAGACATTATCGGATATTGTTACGAAAAAATTAAAAAAATCGCAAATTAGGGGTTGACTTTGTGCGGTATGCCACTGTATAATACAGAGGTATGCCGCACAACGAGGTTATAAGTCCTGATTTGATCAGACACCGTAGTTGGCGAGTAATGATAATAGGAGGTGCCATATGTACGCAATTATAGCAACAGGTGGTAAACAGTACAAAGTAGCCGAAGGCGATATCATTAAAGTAGAGAAACTTGGTGTAGAAGCTGGAGAAACTTTTACATTTGACCAGGTTCTTGCAGTAAGTGACAACGGATTAAAAGTTGGTAACCCGACAGTTGCAGGTGCAACAGTTGAAGCTTCTGTAGTTGAGAACGGTAAAGCTAAAAAAGTTATCGTTTATAAGTACAAGAGAAAGACTGGATACCATAAGAAAAACGGTCACAGACAGCAGTATACTGCAGTTAAGATTGAAAAAATCAACGCTTAATATTGGAGAGCATCCATGATTCATGTAACGATCTTTCAGAACAAGTATAAAGAATGTGTAGGTTTTCAGACGGAAGGACATGCTGAATATGCAGATCCAGGACAGGATATTGTATGTGCCGCTGCTTCTATCCTGGTGATTAACACAATCAATGCAATTGAAGAATTTACGGAAGATGACGCGAGTCTGATTTCGGAAGATGAGATGGGAATGATTTCTTATCATCTGAATCATCCTTCAAAAGATGCACAGCTTTTGCTGAACACAATGATTCTTGGTCTGGAACAGATGGTAGATGATGACAACTATGCAGAATATATTGATTTAACATTCGAGGAGGTGTAACAACCATGATGAAATTAAACCTTCAGTTTTTCGCTCATAAAA
>ENA-OPCD01000700-OPCD01000700.1-human-gut-metagenome-genome-assembly--contig:-NODE-700-length-28239-cov-16.867230_pt1 | contig 28239 bp, 32 predicted proteins | sample MGYA00241560_ERZ501471 | MGnify/ENA primary metagenome ERZ501471 (study PRJEB25962, sample SAMEA2042578) | human gut metagenome | biome: human gut; feature: human-associated habitat; material: faeces...
ATCCACGCTATATCCTCAACCGAAGGAAAACAAACCGAATGTTCAAACATAAAAAGAAAGAAGAATGAGAAATATCAGAAAATCAAGCACCCTTGAAAGCAAGTTCCCGTTGCTTGCCGTGGAGCAAGGCTGCATTATCTCCAAGGATGGCGACATCACGGTCGCCTACGAGGTGACACTCCCCGAAATCTTCACGGTTACATCGCAGGAGTATGAGTCGGTACATGCCGCATGGTGCAAGGCTATCAAGGTGCTGCCCGACTACAGCATTGTCCACAAGCAGGACTGGTTCGTGAAAGAGAACTATGCGCCGGACTTGCAGAATAGCGACATGAGCTTTCTGTCAAGAAGCTATGAGCGACACTTCAATGAGCGTCCTTACCTGCATCACCAGTGTTACCTGTTCCTTACCAAGACCTCCAAGGAGCGCATGGCACACCAGAGCAATTTTTCCACCTTGTGCCGTGGGCATATCATCCCCAAGGAAATCAAGGACAAGGAAACGGTCGCAAGATTCCTCGATGCCGTGGAGCAGTTCGCAAGAATCATCAACGACTCCGGCTATATCTCCTTACGCAGACTGACGGATGAGGAAATTACAGGCACGGAACGGACAACCGGACTTGTTGGCAAGTACCTCTCGCTCTCCACGGAGAACGTGCAATGTTTGGAGGACATGGAATTGTCTGCAAGTGGTATGCGTATCGGAAACAAACACCTATGCCTTCATACCTTGTCGCAAACGGAAGACCTGCCAACGGAAGTATCTACGGACAACCGCTTTGAGCGATTGTCAACTGACCGAAGTGACTGCCGACTGTCCTTTGCCGCTCCAGTTGGCTTGCTGTTGTCCTGCAACCATATCTATAACCAGTATGTATTCATAGACAACAGTGACGAGACCTTGCAGAAGTTCGAGAAGACCGCCCGTAACATGCACTCGCTGTCAAGGTACAGCCGACAGAACGCCATCAACAAGGAATGGATTGACGAGTATCTGAACGAGGCTCACTCACAAGGCTTGCAGTCTGTCCGTGCCCATTTCAATGTTATGGCATGGGGCGAGGATATGGAAGAGTTGAAGCATCTTCGCAATGATGTGGGCAGTCAGTTGGCAAGCATGGAATGTGTGCCACGCCACAATACGGTGGATTGTCCGACATTATTCTGGGCAGCGATACCCGGCAACGAGGGGGATATCCCGTCAGAGGAGAGTTTCCATACCTTCATTGAGCAGTCAGTGTGCCTCTTCACGGAGGAAACCAACTATATGGATTCTCCCTCACCGTTCGGCATCAAGATGGCAGACCGCATCAGTGGCAAGCCGCTGCACATTGACATCTCGGACTTGCCGATGAGAAAAGGCGTGACAACCAACCGCAACAAGTTCGTGCTCGGACCCTCGGGAAGCGGGAAGTCCTTCTTCATGAACCACCTCGTCAGACAGTATTACGAGCAAGGCACGCATGTGGTCTTGGTCGATACGGGAAACTCCTACCAGGGACTCTGCGAGATGATCAACAGAAAGACAGGCGGAAAGGACGGTATCTACTATACCTATACGGATGAGAGTCCCATCTCATTCAATCCCTTTTTCACCGAGGATAAGGTCTTTGACATCGAGAAGCGAGAGAGCATCAAGACATTGCTCCTGACGCTTTGGAAGAAGGACAACGAGCCTGCCACACGAGCGGAAGAGGTTGCCTTGTCAAATGCCGTGTCGCTCTACATCGGTAAACTGAAAGAGGAAAGCGACATCGTGCCGTGCTTCAATACCTTCTATGAGTTTGTGGGAACGGAATACCGCAAGGTACTGGAAGAAAAGAAAGTCCGTGAGAAAGATTTTGATATAGACGGATTTCTCAACGTGCTGGAACCTTACTACAAAGGTGGCGAATATGACTATCTGCTGAACTCAGACAAGGAGCTTGACCTGCTGCACAAGCGGTTCATCGTTTTCGAGATTGATTCCATCAAGGACCATCCAATCCTGTTCCCGGTCACGACTATCATCATCATGGAGCTGTTCATCAACAAGATGCGCCGCCTGAAAGGCATCCGCAAGATGATAGTGATAGAGGAGGCATGGAAAGCGATAGCTTCGGCAAACATGGCGTCCTATATCAAGTATCTCTATAAGACGGTCAGAAAGTTCTTCGGTGAGGCGGTTGTCGTGACGCAGGAAGTCGAGGACATCATATCCTCCGCTATCGTGAAGGACAGCATCATCAACAACTCAGACTGCAAGATACTCCTTGACCAGAGGAAGTTCATGAACAAGTTCGAGCAGATACAGTCATTGCTCGGATTGACGGAAAAGGAGAAGTCGCAGATTCTCTCCATCAACCAGTCCAACGACCCGTCACGTCTCTACAAGGAAGTATGGATAGGACTCGGCGGAACGCAGTCGGCAGTATATGCCACAGAGGTGTCCACGCAGGAATATCTCGCCTATACGACTGAGGAAAGTGAGAAACTGGAGGTAAGGGCATTGGCGGAGAAACTCGGTGGCGACATGGAAGCCGCCATCCGGCAGCTTGCAGAGGACAAACAAGAGAACAAGTAAATTCATTATCCACTTAATCCAAAAGTAAAATGAGAACAAAAGTAATCATGACAATCTGCCTGTTCCTGCTGATGGCGGGAAAGGCAAGCGCACAGTGGTCTGTCATAGATCCTACCAACATTGCGCAGAGTATCATCAACTCGTCCAACAACATCGTCCACACGTCTTCGACGGCTCAGAACATGATCAACAACTTCAAGGAGACCGTGAAGATTTACGAGCAGGGCAAGAAGTACTACGATGCACTGAAGTCGGTGAACAACCTCGTCAAGGACGCACGCAAGGTGCAGCAGACCATCCTCATGGTGGGTGACATCACGGACATCTACATCAACAACTACCAGAAGATGATGCACGATGACAATTTCTCCGTGGAGGAACTCTCCGCCATCGGCTTCGGCTACACCAAACTGCTGGAGGAAAGCAACGATGTGCTGACGGAGTTGAAGAACGTGGTGAACATCACGACCCTTTCCATGACGGACAAGGAGCGAATGGACGTGGTGGAACGCTGTTACTCGAAGATGAAGCGTTACCGCAATCTCGTGAGCTATTATACCAACAAGAACATTTCCGTGAGTTATCTGCGTGCCAAGAAGAAAAATGACCTCGACCGCATCATGGGACTCTACGGCAAGTCAAACGAGAAATACTGGTAGCCTATGGATTTCGAGAATCTTCACCAGATACTGCGTTCCCTGTATGACGAGATGATGCCGCTGTGTTCCGACATGACGGACATCGCCAAGGGACTTGCAGGACTTGGGGCGCTGTTCTATGTCGCCCTGAGGGTTTGGCAGTCACTGTCAAGAGCAGAGCCGATAGACGTATTTCCGCTGCTCCGTCCGTTTGCCATCGGACTTGCCATCATGTTCTTCCCGACCATCGTGCTCGGTACGCTCAACAGCGTGATGAGTCCCATCGTGCAAGGTACACATTCCATGCTGGAGACACAGACCTTCGACATGAATGAATACCGGGCGCAGAAAGACAAACTGGAGTATGAGGCGATGAAACGCAATCCGGAAACTGCATACCTTGTAAGCAACGAGGAGTTTGACAAGCAGCTTGACGAACTCGGCTGGTCACCCGGCGACGTGGTGACAATGGCGGGAATGTATGTGGAGCGTGGCATGTACAGCATGAAGAAGAGCATCCGTGATTTCTTCCGTGAACTGCTGGAGCTGCTGTTCCAAGCCGCTGCACTGGTCATAGACGTGCTGAGGACATTCTTCCTCATCGTCCATCCTCGGACCGCTTTGTTTCGCCATATCGGTATGGGACGGATTCCAGTCCACGCTGACGCAATGGTTCTGCAGGTACATACAGATTTATCTCTGGCTACCCGTTTCGGACTTGTTCAGTACCATCCTTGCCAAGATACAGGTGCTGATGCTGCAAAACGACATCGAGGCATTGCAGAACGACCCGAATTTTTCCATTGAGGCAAGCAACGGTGTTTACATCGTTTTCCTCATCATCGGAATCATCGGTTACTTCACCATACCGACCGTGGCAGGCTGGATCATACAGGCAGGTGGCGGCATCGGCAACTACAACCGGAACGTGAACACGGCAGGCTCACTGGGCGGAAGTATTGCAGGAGCAACGGCTGGAAATGTTGCAGGACGTGCCGGAAGGCTCATCAAGAGCGGATTTAAGAAAATATAGTCATTCATGAACAATACAACGAAAAGAAAAATGGAATTCAAGTCATTGATGAATATCGAGACCTCGTTCAGACAGATACGCCTGTTCTGCATCGTCCTCGTCATCGGTTGCGCTGTTGTTGCAATATGTTCGGTGGTGTTCGCATTCCGATTTGCGGAAAAGCAGCGCGAGAAGATATACGTCCTTGATGGAGGCAAGTCGCTGATGCTCGCCCTCTCGCAAGACCTGTCACAGAACAGACCAGCCGAGGCAAGGGAACACGTGAGACGCTTTCATGAGCTGTTCTTTACGCTATCTCCCGAAAAGAGCGCCATCGAGCACAACGTGAAACGAGCCTTGCTGCTGGCGGACAAGAGCGCATACAACTATTACCAGGACTTTGCGGAGAAAGGTTTTTACAACCGACTCATTGCAGGAAACATCAACCAGTCGCTGCAAGTGGACAGCGTGGTCTGTAACTTTGATAACTACCCTTATCAAGCCAAGACCTACGCACGGCAGGTGATACTCCGAGAGAGCAACGTGACGGAGAGAAGTCTTGTCACCGTATGCAGGTTAGTGAACGCCACACGCTCCGATGATAACCCGAATGGTTTTACCATTGAAGGTTTCACCATTGTGGAGAACAGGGACATCAGTACAGTAGAACGATAAAAATAGCAAGAATGGAAAATCCGATTAAGACAATCCAAGAAAAGGTGAATGGTATGAAGGGAAGACTGCGTGACAGGCTGGATTCCCTTCCGCCAAGGGTGAGACTGAAAGTCGTGCTTGTCATGTTCGGCTTGTTTGCCCTCTGTAGCCTTTACATGATAGGTTCAGCTATCATCAACTTCGGAAACGGCAAGACCTCAAATATAGAGGTTGAGCATATTGAGAGTGTAAAGTTGCCTACCGACAAGGGGCAGCAAGTGACCAACCAAAATGAATTGATACATGGAGAAGGAGAAGAATGACAATGTGGAGCCGGATAAGGCTCCAAAGGAAAAGAAGCCTTTGACAGAAGAACAGCGTATCAAGCGTAACAAGATGATTGCCATACCGTGCATGTGTCTCGTCTGCGGTCTGGTGCTATGGCTTATCTTCAAGCCGTCGGCATCAGAGGGTGAGAAAGGCAGCAAGGGATTCAACATGGAAATGCCCGATGCGGAGAAGACAGATGTGGAGGCGGACAAGCGCAAGGCATACTCCAAGGAGGATCTTGCCAATAAGCAAAAGGAAAAAAGCAGAGCAATGAACACTCTTGGTGAGTACATGCCAGGCATGGACTCCACGGCATCGGGGCAGGACAAGGACTTTGACTTGATGCAGTCTGGTGGACAGCCTACAAAAGCGGAAAGACAGGAGACGGATGCCATCCGCTCGTCTGCCGAGGCATACCGAACCTTGAACACGACCTTGGGCGGTTTCTATGAACAGCCACAGCAAGGGGAAAGCAGCGAAGATGCTGAGTTGAGGAAACGTCTTGATGAGCTGGAGGCAAGCATGATGCAACAGGAAAGCAAGCGTTCCAATATGGACGAGCAAGTTGCCCTTATGGAGAAGTCCTATCAACTTGCGGCAAAGTACATGCCTGGTGGAAATGCCAATGCAGCAAGTCCTTCATCAGCAGAAACTGCAACAGAGGAAAACAAGGAAGCTGTCACCAAGGGCAAGAAAGCCAAGATTACACCTGTAAGGCAAGTTCAAAGGCGTGTAGTCTCGTCCTTGAACCGCCCCATGAGTAATGGGGAGTTTGTAGCCTCTTACTCGGAAAAGGCTTCGGCAAGGTTCAATACCGCCATCGGAAGAGGTGGTGTTTCCGACAAAAACACGATTTCTGCCTGCATCCACGGCAACCAGACCATAACGGACGGACAGGCAGTAAGGTTGAGATTGTTGGAATCTATGCGTGTCGGCAATAGGGATATACCACGAAATTCTGTCATTGTCGGAGTGGCACGATTGCAAGGCGAAAGGCTTTCCATAGCCTTGAAGTCCATTGAGCACAACGGCATGATTATCCCGATTGAGCTTGCCGTCTATGACAATGACGGTCAGGAGGGCATCTTCATCCCGAAGTCGATGGAGGTTGACGCAGCCAAGGAAGTCGGTGCCAACATGGGAAGCTCGCTGAACAGCAGCATCAACATTTCCTCCAATGCCGGTGCCCAACTTGCCTCCGACTTGGGAAAAGGTGTCATACAAGGCGTGTCGCAGTATATCTCCAAGAAGATGCGTACCGTCAAGATACACCTGAAGGCTGGCTACAGGGTCATGCTCTACCAAGAGGAAGATTAGCCGAAAGGCAACAACATTTATACCACTTAATCCAAAAGTTTAATTAAAAGCAAACTAAAATGAAGAAGACAACAATCATGTTCGCCCTTATGCTGGGCGTAGCCTGCACTGCATCAGCGCAGAAGACAGGCAAGAAAAAAGCGCAGAAGTCTGTAAAGACTGAGCAAGTAAGCAATGTTTCTTCCGACCAGGAAGAGAGACTGACCTTGACCAAGGAGGTGTATCCGCAGAAGGAAGAGAACAGCAACCTCTATCACGGCTTGACCAAGAAGCTGACCTTCGACCGCATGATTCCACCTCATGGTTTGGAAGTGACTTATGACAAGACGGTTCATATTCTCTTTCCTGCCTCTGTCAAGTACGTTGACTTGGGTTCAGAGGATTTGATAGCTGGCAAGGCGGACGGTGCGGAGAATGTTATCCGTGTAAAAGCAGCCGTGAAGAACTTCAAAAAGGAGACCAATATGAGCGTCATCACGGAGGATGGCTCATTCTACACATTCAATGTGAAGTATGCCAAGGAACCGCTCATGCTCAATATCGAGATGGCTGACTTCATCCATGACGGTGAGGCGGTGAACCGCCCGAACAATGCGCAGGAGATTTATCTCAAGGAGTTGGGCAAGGAAAGTCCCATGCTGGTACACCTCATCATGAAGTCCATCCACAAGGAGAACAAACGCAAGGTGAAGCACATCGGCAGCAAGCGTTTCGGAATCCAGTACCTTTTGAAGGGCATCTATGTACACAGCGACTTGCTGTATTTCCACACAGAAATCAAGAACCAGAGCAACGTGCCGTTTGACGTGGACTATATCACGTTCAAGGTGGTGGACAAGAAGGTGGCGAAGCGAACCGCCATTCAGGAGCAGGTGCTTCTTCCTGTCCGTGCCTACAACTATGTGGTGCGTGTGGCTGGCAAGAAAACGGAGCAGACGGTGTTCTGTTTGCCGAAATTTACCATTCCAGACGACAAGGAACTTGTCGTGGAGATGAATGAGAAGGAAGGCGGTCGCCATCAGTCGTTTGTCGTGGAGAACAGCGACTTGGTGCGAGCTTTGACAATCAACGAACTTAGCGTGAAGTAACGGATGGAAAGAAGAAACATTGCAATCATGGCGATGCTTGCCCTCACCGTAGGGCAGGCATTCGCCCAGCGATGCCTTCCTCAGATGAAAGGCATCGAGGTGAAGGTCGGCATGGCTGACGGAGTGTATAACGGCAAGAAGTCCTGCAAGGCTGGCTATTATGCAGGTCTCGGACTTTCGAGCTATACCAAGGGTGGTGACAAGTGGACGTATGGGGCGGAATATCTGCAAGTACATCAGCCTTACCGTAACACCTCCGTTCCAATAGCGCAAATGACAGGCGAGTTCGGTTATTCCTACAACTTCCTTTCCGACAACAGCAAGACAGTGCTGTTCTATATCGGAGGTACGGCACTGGCTGGCTATGAGTCCGTAAACTGGGGCAAGAGAACCATGTCGGACGGAGCGACCTTGCAGAACAAGGGAGCGTTTATCTATGGCGGTGCCGTGGCATTGGAAACGGAAATATACCTGTCGGATGCTATAGCTTTGACCGCTTCCGTTAAGGAAAGGCTTGTTTGGGGCAACAGCACGGGACATTTCCACACGCAGTTTGGTATTGGTATGAAGTTCATCATCAACTAAAACAGTGAGCCTATGGACATCAATGAAATCAAACAAGTGCCTATTGTGGACTTTCTCTATATTCTCGGCATTGAGCCTGTCAAGCACAAGGCTTCGGGACTTTGGTATCATGCGCCATACCGCAATGACCGCAATCCTTCGCTTCGGGTATCAACGGACAAGAATGTCTGGTATGATTATGGCATCGCCAGAGGTGGTGACATCTTCAACCTCGCAGGAGAGTTCATCAACAGCAATGAGTTTGTGGCGCAAGCCAAGTTCATATCAGAAACGCTTGGTGGTAGTTTCCCGACATCGTTTCCGCATCATCAAAGAATAGCGGAAAAGGCTGTGAAGGCGAAAGGCAATCCCTTTAGTGATATTGTGGAAAAGCCTTTGAGTCATCCTGCACTTCGGCAGTACTTGCGTGAGCGTGGCATATCGGCTGACGTGGCGAACCGTTTCTGCTGTCAGGTGGAATACCGATACAATGGCAAACAGTTCTTTGCTGTCGGTTTCAAGAACAACAGCGATGGCTACGAGATACGCAACCGTTTCTTCAAAGGTTGCGTGTCGCCAAAGGACATCACTCTCATTGGCAGGAACAGCAACGTCTGCCATCTGTACGAGGGTTTTATGGATTTCCTCTCTGCCGTAATTCTCGGTATTGGTCGTGGTGAGGATCATATTATCCTCAACTCTGTGGCTAATATGCAAAAGGTGCATCATCTTTTGGATGGCTATGCACAAGTGTACTGTCACTTGGACAATGACGAGGCAGGCGAGAATGCCTGTGGCGAACTGCAAAAGCGATATGGCGATAAGGTTATTGACCATTCGCATCTATACACAGGTTACAAGGACTTGAACGAGTACCTGATGAGCCATAAGACAAGAAAGTAACAATCATTCAAAAACATCAAGACAATGAAGAAGAACAATAAAATCAAGAAATCAGTGAGCGTGTTGGCATTCCTTTTCGTGTGTGCCGTGTCGGTAATCCTTTCATCGTGCAGCGATGAGCTGGACATTCAGCAGTCGTATCCTTTCAAGGTGGAGACGATGCCTGTGCCAAAGGACATTGTGCGTGGACAGACCGTTGAAATCCGCTGCGAGTTGAAGGCGGAGGGAAAGTTTGACGGCACCATCTATACCATCCGCTATTTTCAGCATGACGGAAAAGGCTCGCTGAGAATGGAGAACGGAACGGTGTTCCAGCCAAACGACCGCTATCTGTTGGAGAACGAGAAGTTCCGTCTTTACTACACCTCGGTAAGCACGGAGACACAGACGCTGACAGTGGTGGTAGAGGACAACTTCGGCAAGTCATACGAAATGGAGTTCAGTTTCAACGATACTGATGAGGAGGAAGAGTTTGCGAGAAGTGCCAACAAACTCGGTAGCGTATGAGGTTGATGATATTGTTAGCCTTGCTTCTTGTGTCGGGCAGCTTGTCTGCCCAGACGCAAGGGGCGATAAAGCGAGTTTGTCATGTGTCACGTTTTGAGTTGGCTGTCGCCTGCATCAAGAAGTACGAGGGTCTGCACGGACCGAAGCACCATCCTTATGTCGGATATGGGCACAAACTGTTGCCTGGCGAGAAGTTTTCTCCAAAAATGACGGAACGGCAAGCCGATGCCTTGCTGCGCTCTGACCTCAGAAAGCTGTGCGCCATGTTCCGTGGCTTCGGTCGTGACTCGCTGCTCTTGGCTACACTTGCCTACAATGTGGGGTGTGGAAAGGTGATGAATAGCCGGATGTATGCCAAGATGCGAAGTGGCAACAGAAACATCTATCGTGACTATGTGGACTTCAAAAGGTGGAACGGAAAGATAGTGCCTTCCATCGAGCGAAGAAGAAAAATGGAGTATCTGCTCTTGTTTACTCCATAGAATAAGGTTTTATAAAATAGGACAGTCCTTTTGATTGGGGGCTGTCCTTTGTTCTTTGCAAGCATCGCAGATAAGGGCAAGACGGTTTCTTTGCCACTTTCTTTTCCGCTCCTCGGCTCATGAAAGAAAGTGGCGGAACGAATTTTCATCGCTCCGCCCTTATGGATTTCATGTCGTTGCAACCATTCGTTGCTCTATAAGTCTTGCATTGCTGTTCACCAAGTTGATGATGTCTGCATGGTGCTCGGTGTCCTTGTTCTGTAGTCCGTGGCATTGTACGACTTTCATCTGTTCGAGAGAAAACTCCACGGTCTCAACTCTTTGTTCGGCTATTCTTGCAGAGAAGATGATGCAGTCGGGATTGAGTGAGTAGTTTGTACCGCAGCCTACGCAATGATGCATCGCCTTGCCCTCAAGAACGTGCTCCCTAACGCTTTCAAGCATTCTCACCACGATATTGCCGTCCGTGAACATCAAACCGAAGAAACGGCTCTTCATTTCCTTGAACTTGTCCTCGTTCTTCAATGCCTTGCGTATCTCCTCCTCGGTGCGCTCCTTTTCTTTCTTGGCTCTGATTTTCTCGGATATTCTGTCGTGCTCGGCTTCAAGGTTGTCGGGGCAAATGTAATGTGGGCTTTTGATGTCCTTGCCCATTTCTACCAACATACAGATGTAGTCCGCCCATTTGCCGATGTCTGTAATAAGGTAATGGTTGCGGTTGGCTATCTTGTAGGCATTCCAACAAGTTTCCAAGTGCCGTGGGTGGTCTATGAAGTGGCGGACGTGTCCATAACGACATTGTTTCATCATCGTTTCGATGCGGTGGTCTGTCAGCATCGCCTTGAACAATGTAAGCGGTTCGATTCCGTGAAACGCTCCGTCAAAGCCATTGCGCCATATCTGAGGAATGACTTTCATATCGGGGCATACCGGAAATGAAGCAATATGCTGATAGGTGGTGTTGTCCCTGCGCAGTTCAATGTCGGAGTTGTAGCAGAACGTGTCCATATAGATACCCATTGTGCGCTTGCGTGCCATAACCTCCACCTTGCCTTTTTCGTTCATCCAATATCGTGCCACCTCCCAACAATAAATGTCTGCCTTTTGTCCCTTGTGGTAGTATGCTTTCATCTGATATGCTCGCATAAGTTGCAGTCCCTTACGCTCAGTGAGTACGCTGAAATAGGTAGAAGACATTGCCTTCTGTCGCTTGGTGCGCTGCACTTCCAACTTTGCCTTACACTTCGGGCAGACACATTTGTCCGCATCCTCGTCCGTTGTCCAAGTGTGTCCGCAGTCCATGCAGGTGGTCTGTCCGTGCTTCAACTGAAAGGCATAGTGGTCAAGACATTCACGGAATGCCCATTGCATTTGCGCTCCCTTGATAGGTCGTAACCCCTTGTTTGATGTTACGACTTGCTTCTGATATTTCGTTCTTGGTTTCATAACGTGTCGAATAATGATGGTTGGTGTACTTCTGTTTCCGTTCTCTGTGAGGTGCGCTTGGCGGTATCTCTGTTACGCATCTTGTTCATCTGCTCTTGCTGATATTGGCGGATGGCTTCCTGTCTTGCCTGTGCCTTCTCCTCCTCTGTGAGTTCGATGTGGTGGTTGACAGACACTTGGCAGTTCAATGGTTTTCCTACCTCGATGTCCTTCTCCTCGTAGTAGTGGATGGCTTGCCCATATATCTCGTCATCGCAAAAGCCGTTGCAACCGCTCTTCTGTACCCAATTAAGGATATAGGTGACGCAATCGTCTATGTTCTTGTCGGGGTTGTCATACTTGGCTGCAAAGAGTTCGTCCTCCATTGCACGCTCCTCCAAATAGGCTTGTATGGTTCTCTTGAAATATTCTGTAGTGTTCATATCTGATGTTGTTAAAGTGGTTGTTACTCGTGATAGATGATGTCGCAGTCCTCAACTTCTGTAGGCAGTCCGAAGAACGGATAATGGCTGAAGTAAGGTTCTGTGCACATGTCCTCGTTGTATCTTGGACTTACTATCTCAATATTGTTCTTGCGCATGGCTTCGTCCACCATACGGATTTCCTCGTCAGTCAGTCCGCTTGCATCGCCGTTGATGATGTAGCAGAGTGACCATGTAGGTATCGCTTCAATGCTTCTGTTCATATCGCTTGCTCGTTAAATGGTTTGCTTGATTAGCTCAATCGTGTATTTAGGGTTCACCTCGTTGAAGATGAAGTCCACAAAATCACGTCTTGCGCCCTTGTTCAACTCTCGGTAGATGTCCTTGAATGATGTGATGTTACCATTGATGTATGTGTCCACCATATACTCAAAGATGTTGTCCACCTCATAATATCTGCACTGCTGTGATGCAGTCTTTGAATGTCTTTTTGTTCCCATATTCTTGTATGCTTAAAGTGTCAATAACCAAATGAATGTTCCAATCAGTACCACCATAGAAAGAATGGAAATGATGATGCCGAAGATGAACTTCACAATTCCCAATATGACTTCACCGACCATGCAGAGAGCCATATATCCCAACCAAGCCACCAAAGTGATGAGGGTTGAGCCGACTGCGGAGAGTAATCTCCACCAAGTCTGTGTTATGTTGATGTTTGTTGTCATATAGCCTTGAATTAAATTTATTTGCGGTTCCAGGAACTGAAGGGAAGTTCTCGTTTCTTCACCTTTTTGTCGCTCCCTTTTCCGACATTTTTTTTTTGCGTCTTCCTGTCGCATCGGTCGTTTCGTTTCAGGTGCCTTTCAAGGGCGGCGAGGCTGGAAATACAAGGTTTTTCGGAAAAATACTACCCAACGGTGTGGAGATTTTTTCGAAAACCGAAGGCTCGACCTTTTATTTCCAAAGCCCGCTGCCATACCTTTGCACCTGCACGATAACGGTTGATGCCAAAAGGAAAGACCATGTGGAGGAAAGAAAATCAGAGCGGCAAATGAAAATAGAAACTTCACGGAAGTTTTTGGACTGCACGATTATCGCATACTCATTTCTGAGAAATGGATACAACGTCGTCTTACAAATGTCTTGAAAAATGGAAATCGCATACAAAAATGGCACAGCCATCAGAGAAATTCCGATGAAAGAAGAGTATGGCTTGTCCATGCTTCTTGCATCGGGTTTTCTCCAAGGCTGTGCAGCCAAGCATGAAAGTGGTCGTTGGGGGTTACAGCAATGACTTCTTTCTTGCGGTGGAGTATGCAAACAAAATTGTACGGCAAATCAAGGAATGGTGTTTCTTTTGATCGGTTAGCCTGCAACCGACAAAAAGAAGCACTTTTCCTCATGCCGTACTACTAAGACATGAAAGGGTGGCGTGCCACTGTTTCATGTCGTTTGGATTGTGCGACAAAAATGGAACTGCGAGTTGTGGCTATAAAAGTCAGCCGTTGTCAGCACGGCAAACAAAGAAAAGTCCTTGGCTGTATAGTCTTGAAGTATTTCAAGGCATACCGCCAAGGATTTTTCTTGCCGTGCCATAGTCGGAGGAAGTTAGTCTGAGGTACGATGACTGTCTTTCTGCGACGACGGCTGAGTCTTATAGTGGATATTCATAAGGAGAGAAAAGCAAACGAATAAAAATACGTATTTTTCTGAATTTAATTCAATAATGTTGCTTATGTAGCAATTATTTTCAGACATAACCAATGCTATCGAGAAAGAAGTTCAATCATACGACCTTCTACTCTCTTTTTGGTAAAGTCTTGTGGACTTTATTTCCTATGAACACATGCGGAAAGTCAATGCCCGTTTCTATGTCTGTAAAACTTGCCGTTAAATAGGTTTGCGGTAGCATGTTTATGCTTGACATGTTTGACAGAAGGTATGCAACATTATCGTTTTTTAACTTAAAGGTATGTTCGAAGGTACTATTTTCTCCTTTTAAGTCGAAAGACAACATGGTTCCATTTTGAGATATATGGTATGTTCCTTTCATAATTGGTATGTCATTATATTTAAACTGCATGTTATTATAGCTAAAAGCGTAACATATGCTATCCTCACTTGCAACCAATACGAATAAGCTATTTGACCTTATATTGAGGTGGTTTCCTTCCTCCTCTTCAAAGTTCAACGTAAGAAATGGGAGAATCACATTTACCTCAATGCTACATGACTCGTTCGTGATTTTATCTCGTACGAAGATGTGAGTAGTACCTATTTCCTTGCCGATAAGAGTGATTTTCTTTTTGTCATTCTGAGCTGTAGAAATGTCCACTTTGTCGTTACCTTCAACAACAAAGTTTCCGCTTCCGCCAGTTATTATGAGGTTTGTCGTATCACCCAAGGATACCTCTGCATAATTTTCTATAGTCAGAGGCTGATACTCATTTTCTTTATTGCTCTTACATGCAAAGAAGCACAACGCAACTAAGATAACACCTAATATACTATATATTTTCATAATTTTATAATATATGATAAAGAGGGAGCGTCTTGTATAACGCACCCTCTTAGCTGGTTGTTTTATTTCTTTCTTACATTAGGATAGAGTTTCAAATCCTGGTTGTAATGTCCGTTGAACGAAGTTTCAAAATCCAGATTGGTGGTGTTTCTATCCACCATATAGTACCCATCCTCGCTGCCGCTCCATCCAAAATTCGCATGGATGTATGTGTCGTTTTGCTTTACAATGATACGGGTGGTCGTTGTTCTTCTGCGGATTTGATAACCGTCAAGAATCCAGCAATGTCTTCCTCCGACACTAGAACTTCTTGTGCCCGCTTCATATGCTCCTGTAATAATTACGGGATACAATTTGTCAAGCGATTCTATAATTCGTCCCGCATCCATAGAATATCCAGCCCACTTTCTTCCGGAATCAAAAGTGATGCCAAGTCCGCTAAGGTAGCTTGAGGCATTGCTTATTTTTGCACCACCCACTCCATTATTCCATGTTGTTTGAATTCCGTGAGCAACATGGTAAAATAAATTTGATATCTGTGTTTTTAAAGATTCATTTCCATAATTACTAATTTGCGAGGATGCCTTCAGTGCACTCCAATTAAGCGAAACACCATTGACAGTAGATAAACATTCGTAAAATGCAACTATCTGAGCAATGGCAACAGCGGTACATCCTACAGCGTTTTTCCCATAATATGGCCAATTTTGCATTTCGGATGCTGTTGTCTCGTCCATAAGATTGTTGTATGGCGCACACTGATTCCACTTTGTGGTGATAAGTGGTGTCACTTGCTTTAACAATGTGCCCTGAGGATCGGACGTAGCAACCGATCGAGTAATACCCTTTTGAACTTCGATACGGTCTTTTACCCCCTCAAAAGTAAAACTACTGGTTCCAATCTTTGCAGATATTTTAGCTTTAGCACTTGCTCGCAAAGAATCTATAACAACGTCTACAGCCTTCACTTTACTTATCAGCGAACGCTGAGCTTCTTTGAGCATCATAGCTGCACCTTTGTTGGTGAGGGTGTCATTGAGAGAGCCATGCTCAACATATGCTATGACTCCAGGGACTCTTTCGTCTCCAGAAACGATAGCATAACCAGCATCGTCACCTTCGTTTAGACTTACCTCATAGAGAGGAATCTGTTTTCCGTTACTATAAGAGGAGAGGGAAAACTTCTTCACAATTGTCGGATTGGCAGCGATAGCTCTAGTGGAATTGCCTGTTGTAGAGAATTTGCTTACCATATCAACAATCTCATCTTGCGTCATCTCTAGTTGAGAATCTGGTACAATACTTGCATACTCTTGTTGTGTGAGGAGAATGGAACTTTTGGCATCGTTGGCGATGTTGTCGTCAATATCAGAGCAAGAACTCATCATTCCAGCCACACAAAGAGCAACGATAAAAATTTTTTTCATTGTCTTTGTTGTTTTAAAATTAATATTCAAAATAGTATATAGCTATATAACTCCTTATCAATGCGTAATATGGAATTTACCTTTATAAACCAAATTGCCCAAAACAATCATGATAGTATAATTGCCTGTGGGCAAATCTTCTGTTTCAAGAATACTATATGTGCGTCCTTCTACAATACCATTTGTATTTGATAAAGGAACTCCATACTCATCAGAGATGTAAATTGCGTACTCTCCAGAATAACGACTTATTTCTACAGTAACATATGCAGACTCTTGGTCAACCATTACTGAAGGAATAGCACTGCGTGCACCACCATGTTGCCGCATCCCATCCATATGGGTCTTTATGCCCTTTGCTGTAGAGGGCAATGTTGTTAGTAACAACAATAATGTAAAAATGATAATTTTCTTCATACTGATTTCGTTTGTTGTTAATTTCGGTGCAAAGTTACGTCAATTCCAAACACTCAGCAAAGAAGTTGGGTCTAATTCTTTAATTTTGCAACATTTTTATTATGTACTGATAATCAATGTATTACATACCCCCCCCAGAAAAAATGGAGGTCTAAATTTGAAGTTTTGCTACTGATTTTAGTAGTTTTCCATGAATTCTCGTAGAGATTTTTGTTCTTTTTCTATGCCTACTTTTGCCTTGTAGAGAAATAGTTTCTGCTTAATTGCTTTCTCGCTGATACCATAGATTAGTGCAAGTGCCTTCTGTGGCATTTTAAGACGGAGCAGCATCATCAGTCGTAGGTCTTTCTTCGTCAATCCCGAGAACTGCGCTCTTAATCTTGACACAAAGAGATTCTCGACACTATCTAAAAACACTTCTATTTCATTCCAATCATCTTCTGATATGAGTATATGTTTCTCTGTCTCGTTTCTCATGGACTCGATCTTTTCCATTATATCAATTTTCTTTAGAAGAAAATTCCTCATAGTGCAAATTTGAATATCTCGGTGAGAGAGTTCTTGCGCATGGAGCTGTTCTGCCATTGTAGCCTTTTGTTTTGCTTGCTTCTTATTGGTATTATATATGTAGAGTACAAAAATGATAACAATTAGTGCCAGTACAACCGTCAATACTGTTGCAGCTTTTTGCGATGTAATCTCACCTTGCAATCTTGCTTCTTCCTTTTCTTTTTGCAGAACAGAGACATAATAGTCATTTTTGACTTGCATGGTTGTACAGTACATTTTGTCTAAATAGTAGTTTGACGAGTCAAGGCAAACAATAGCCGGTTGTATTTGTCCTTCTCTTATTGCCGCCTTACATCTGATATAATAAATAAGGTGTCGGCTAGCATGAGAATCTTTACTGACCTTTGCAAGAATATCTTTTGCCTGTAGCGTTGAATCAACATCACAATATGCATCTGCTAGGGCAAGGGCGTTCGAAGTATCAAACATCGATTTCCTATATAAATAGGCTTCCTTTGCACAAGTAAGTGCCTTTCGGTACATTCCTACATCATGAAATAACCGCGACATATCTTGATAGACATCAGCTAAAACCAGGGAGTCTCCCAATTCTTTAGCCAAATTCAAAGCTATTTTACATTCTTTCAGGGCTATAGCAGAGCTATCAGCAAACTCAAGTGCCTCACATAAGTTCAACCTGAAGTAAATCTTATTGGCAAGTGATGCCGTCGTATCTCTTTCATATTTGTCAATAGCCATTCTTGCATGAAGCAAAGCTTGTTTGGCATCCGTCATCTTCTCTACTTTAGAAAGTTTTTCCAAAGCAAGGCATTCCGTAAGGATGTCGTCTATCTTTTCTGACGCTTTATATGAGCGATCTAGACAACGGATGGCAAACTCCGTGCTATCATTTAGCATATAGTATTTGCCCATATAGTATTGGCATTTTGCATAAAGGGAATCTTCGGGATGCTTTTCATACCAGTTGTATCCAATGCGAATTAGCGAATCTTCGTCCACATCCAACCCCGACTTATCTTGTGCCATTGTGTACACAACAGCGTACTTTGCCTGTTCAGACTTGCCCAGTTCACTGAACTGCATGTTGTTCAGGAGTGCGAGGGCACTATCCGGGTGTTCTCCTGCCAGTAGCAATGCTTGTGCTATCGTGGTATTAGGCTTGTGTTGGCAAGACGACATAAACACCAAAACCACAATAATCAATGAACTGATGTGAATATAAAAATTTTTCATGACTTAATTCTTTTATGTTTTTTGCCTGCAAAAATACAAATTTTCCGAGAAATACGACCAGAAATAAGGTCTAAATTGCCAATCTATAATCATAGCGATTATCTTGTTGATACACAGCAGATTATTTGTATTTAACTGCTTTTTACAAGTCTAAATTTTAGTTTCGGTAAACACAAAAGTGACTTTTATGCCTGCGATTAGTGAAAAATATGCGGTTAAGGTCGCCTCTTACCAACAAAAGATATTTTTGTCATCTCAAAAGAAATTTTCAGTGCAAAAAACTACCTTAGTACTGAGCGCTCCGGTTTTCAGATTGATGAACAGCATTCGCCCATGAGCAGGTTGATGTGACTGATGTTGCGTTTCAGCGAAAGCAGCGATTGCTTGTCCCAGTTTACATACCATGCAGCTCTGATTCCCATGCGCGGATCGTTCCACTCTCTGAGATATTTCTCGGTAAGCAGGCTACCATTTCCTGTAAAGCGGGTCTTTCTGGCCGATGCCTCGGCATAGGCGTTGTGCATATTCTTCTCGTGAAAGAAGCGGCGAAAGGATGAGAATATGCAAGCCAAACAGAACATTCAAAAAACAGGAACCCTTGCCACATAAGTTTGAATGGATTGAAATAGAAATAGCAAAGAATAGAGAAGAATATGATTTAATAAAAACAGATTTATCCAAGCAAAAAATCGGTGATAAAAAATCTTAAAACATTCTTTATCCCCGATTAAATATCGTACCTTTGCAACCGAAAGAGTTCTTTGGATGGTTATGCAAATCACAGCAGGATGCTACATTCTGTTTATTTCTAATTCGTAACCTCTTCTTTTTATGAGTTAAAAACTTATCTCATTCTCAATCACTTATAAAAAATACGTACTTTCCTGCCTCGAAACTCTTCACCTACGTTCTCTTCCAGCAAAGGACGGACGCTGTTGTCTATGATGTCTCCAGCTATCAATATGAGGTCGGGCTGCTCAGCATTGATCATGTCCACCCATTTCTTGAAGTCAGAACGGCGGTTGTGATAACCGAGATGAAGATCGCTAAGGAGCACTATCTTAGTACGCTTCTTATCTGAGCTGATAGCCTTATCAGTCTTGATATCGATCTGTTCTCTCACCTTATTATTATAGTGTATGTTGCCATAGCCGAAAAGCAACAGCATGACGGCAAAAATGCCGATGGAAGTATAACCATTGTCGAAAAGCCATGCTTTTGGTACAATATGAACAAGGCGGCCAACGTCGAGCACGAGGAACAGCATCACCAGATACAACAAGATGAAGATAAAGGAAAAGCCCACTTCATAAACTGCAGTTGCAGCAAAAAGTGGTATTTTCTCTATCGCTCCCGAAAAGGCGATGAACATGGTACTGAACCATACAACCAAAACTCCCACTGCCACCCATTTCATGGCAATGGTAAAAGGCAGTAAATGCCACACTCGCCAAGCGGTATAAAGAACACCAGCTATCGGCAATACCAGAAAGATAATCAACCAAATATATTTCATTATTACTATATTGCTAAGCTCACATCAGGGCTTTATCTTATATTTTACGTATATTTATGTAAAGTGCAAAAATACTCTTTTATTTGGAAATAACCATGTTTATCTTAAAGAAAATCTGGTTTTTGCATACATTTTAACCTTTCTGCATAAAAAATGCAAAAAACTTTGGCTTTACCAGTTTATTTTAATATATTTGCATCGTTTTAATAGAGTATTAAAATGAAGCAGAATGATTAAAATGAGAAATGATGTCATCATATTAGGAAGACCTATACAGCTGCAAGAACGGAAGAAGGCGCAGATGAAAGGTGTCACCATTGGAGATTCACTTGCATACAAGTTCTTCGATGGCGAATACCACGGTATGTCCTTACTTTTCGCCGAACCTAAAGGAAAGGTAGCTCCACCACGAAGTTTGGCTATTACAGCAAGCAATCTCACTTCACTGTTCCAGCTTCCTGTCGTATTCCTGCTGCCAAACTGTCCAGCTTATGAAAGACAGAGACTCATAGACAAAGATGTTTATTTCATAGTCTCGGACAAATACGTTCATTTACCTATGCTTCTGGCTAATGAGCGCATTCGCAAGACCAAGCAGGCTAAGGCTCTGTCACCAGTAGCCCAATACCTGCTACTCTATCATCTGCAGATAGAGAGTATTGAAGGATTGGCTGCACGTGACATAGAAGATAAAATACCTTATTCATACGCAAGCATTACGCTTGGAATAACTTGCCTTGAAGACTTGGGACTTTGCCTGAAAGTATCTGATGGATCTAAACGAAAGGTCGTTCACTTCGACAAGAATGGAAAGGAACTGTGGGAGCAGGCTCAACCGTTCCTCCTCAATCCTGTAGAAGAACGCATTTTCTGTGACGACCTGCTTTCAGACGATCATTTCCCTGGATGCGGAATCAATGCACTTGCACATTATACATGGCTGAATCCAGATTCTGAAAGGATGATTATGATGCCGGTCAAACAACTCCGGGAATTCAAATCATCAGGAGCTTTGGTGCGACCTAACGAATTTGATGGCAACATTATCATCGAGGCATGGAAATACCCACCTGTCACCACCATTGGTACCAAAGCCGAATGGGTGGACAGATTATCATTGGCCATTTCACTGAGTGAGGATGAAGACCCACGAGTGGAAGGCGAAGTTGAACGTTTAATTAATGAAATAGAATGGAAGGATTAGAGAAATTTCGTGAGACTTTTGAAGCCAACTTCTCTTGATCAGAATTCATCATTCATCGAGGCTTTATTGGAACAATTAGACGAATTATTTACAACTGAACAATTATGAAAATACAATATGCATCAGACCTCCACCTGGAGTTTGCAGACAACTGGAGATTCCTGAAGGAGAATCCCCTGCAAGTAACAGGAGATATTCTCGTTCTGGCTGGAGACATTGGCTACCTGGGAGACGAGAACTATTCCAAGCATCCCTTCTGGGACTGGGCTTCTGAGAACTATCAGCAAGTCATAGCCTGCATGGGCAACCATGAGTTCTACAAATACTATGACATTGCCAAGCTTAACGATGGCTTTTGTCTTGAAATACGCCCCAATGTTCACAGCTATTATAATGCTGTTGTTCACATTGGAGACATCGACCTCTTCATAACAACATTGTGGTCTAAAATTCCACTGAAGGAGGCATACTATACAGAACAAGTCATAAGCGACTTCCGACGCATCATCTTCAATGGAGATCTTCTAACGTTTGCAGACTTCAACCGTGAACATGAAAGATGCCTGTCTTTCTTGAAAGATGCTGTTTCATGCAGCAAGGCCAGAAGAAAGATAGTTGTCACGCATCATGTTCCGTCTTTCCAGATGCAATGTCCCAAGTTCGCAGACAGTCAAGCCAACGGTGCCTTCACGGTGGAATTGGAAGAGTACATCAAGAATAGCGGCATAGAATACTGGATATTCGGTCACTCTCACTACAACGTGGATGTGAAGATAGGCAATACCAACTGTGTGTCAAATCAACTGGGATATGTATTTCATGGGGAACATGAATCATTCAATCCTGGAAAATATATTGAAGTATGAAACAGATAATATTGAATCATATAGATGTTGAAATCTGGAATAATCTACACGTTCAGTTTCAGCCACATTCTGATGTTAATATCATTATGGGCAGCACTGGAAGTGGCAAGACCACATTCCTGAGAAATCTATATCAATCTTTAGCAGAAGACAAAGAAAGCAAAGATTATATCATTTATCTTCCCTCCATTGACAACATTGCAATGAGAGACAAACGCAAGACAGCCACCGCTCTATCGCAGGAATTGGATTACTATATATATGACATGAAGACCGGACCTTCACTCATGAGCCTCCGCATGTCTATACTAGATAGTTCAGAGGAGAAAAGAATTGAAATGAAAGCCAAGATAGCTGATTTTCAGAAGGTAATAAACGATTTCTTTGCCATGACAGGCAAACGCATCGAAATAAAAGGCAGCAAGTTTACTGTTTTTACAGACAATGGAATATTACCTGTAGAAGCACTGTCTTCTGGCGAAAAGCAAATTCTATTGATTTTGCTGAGAGTGTTCCTGCTAAATGGAAACGAAGCCATCGTAATGATAGATGAGCCTACGTACTCACTTGATATTGAATGGCAATTCAAGCTGGTCACTATGCTCACTCATCTCAACAACAAGGCTCAGTATTTTATAGCATCCCTCTCTCCTGCTCTCTTTGGCAAAGGATGGGGAGATAAGGTTTGGTATATGGATCAAATAACAAAATAAAAGAGTGAATGACAAGATGCTAAGGGATTATCAATTCTGCAAGAATCTCCTTATAATATGTCTTCCCTTTCAGCAAGGAAAAGTATAAGCCCAAAAAAGCGACCCGAAGGCCGCTCTTTTATGAGGGCGAAGGATTTACTTATCCTTCTGGGTCTTACCCTGCTGAGTATCAGGAGCGTTCTCCTTTTCTACAGCTTCGTAGAACTTGGTGGCAACGAGAATCACTCGGTTGTGCTTGACTCCCTCGGCATCCTGCCATTCCTCTGGCTTGAAATAGCCCTCTACTGTGAGGAGTGCTCCTTTGACCAGACGGTCGAATGAAGCGGTGTTCTCGTTCTTGCGCCAAGCCTCTACATTCATGAAGGCAGAAGTGCGAGAGTTTTCATCGCCATTCTTCTCATTGCGGCTGATGGCCAGTGAGAAGCGAGCTACACTTGCTGTTGTAAACTGATGGATGCTTGCATCCTTACCTACGAAACCAGTTACTGCGAAAGAATTTTCCATCTTTTTCATAATTCAATATTTTTAGAAGTGAAACATTTATTTTTTACGGTGCTATCAGAGTTGGCAAGGGAAACATAGGAAGCAAGGAATTATCGAATTATTTCACCCTTGGGCAGGAAAAGTTTTTTGGATGAGCAGCAGACGGAAAAGTTTTTGAAAAAATCAGAGAATAAGGCACCTGGTACTTGCAGAAATGTGGCTTGCACTAACTTTGCAGCGGAAAAAGTAAGTGTGGATGCTTCGTCCAAAAATATGAATGAAAAGGATGAGTAGAAAATATCTGCAGTTGGTTGGGTAAAGGAAAGCTGCATCCTCCTCGATGTTGTTCAAGCAAACTGGTTGAGCAATACGGCTTATAAGTTCAAGAGATTGGCAGGAAAACTCAAACTTCATCATGAACATGAATAAGGTTAAGCCAAGGACAGAACAATCAAGCCTATGACTACCAAGGGTAAGTATCGACATGTAGAAGGAAGCTGAGCAGAGAAGCATGATGCCTGAGACAAGAGGCAAGTTCAACCAAATCTCCTGGCAACAAGCAAAGTTGAAGAGAAGAACGTCGAAATTTCAGCAAGAGAAGAAGGTAAAGCCTTGAACCAGCTAAAGAGCAGCTGCCAAGGCAAAGCTTACGGCGCATACAGCATACAAGTTTAAGGTTTAAGTTTACCCATGTATATACATGTTCTTTCAAACTCAAATAGTAAACCTCTACCGATTTTTAACAACTCAAACCAGGAAGTTTACAAGTTTAAGAAAACCATATATGTATATATGCCGAAATAAACTTGTTTATTAACATATAGTCAAGGATTTTGGGAGAATCTATTTTTCCTTGCTGAAATGCAAGAATAGTTATACCAAATGGAGCAAGGTTGCATCACTCGTCTATCAATTCTAAAAATAGTATAATTATTTGTTTTTCTTGCCTAAACATTTGGATATCTGAAGAAAAGTTGCTATTTTTGCACAAAGTTATTCATATATAAATACTTCGATGCAAAAATGGCAACTTTTACGGCTTTATACAAGATGAGGATCTTCAACTTTGAAGATGTGATGCGTGAAATGAAATTATCTCATGCAGGAACATCCACGGCCATATCCCGATGGCAATCGCAGAAGGTTCTGAAACCGATTAGGCGAAACATGTACGTCACTATTGATCCATCGACAGATGCTCCCATGTGTGACAAGTTCGAGTTGAGTTCCAAGATTTCAGAGTCTTCATATGTTGGTTGGCACACAGCCCTTGAATTACATGGAGTTGCTCACCAACCTTTCTACAATGCCTATGTTGGCAGCAAAAGCCGTTTCAAAGATTTTGCTTTTGAAGGAATAGACTTTGTGTACTGTGCAGCCCCTTTTGAACCAACTGCGGAAAATGGCGTTATAACTCCCAAGGGAAATCCTTATGTACGTGTAACTGATTTGGAACGAACAATCATAGACTGCTGCGACCGTATAGAACGTGCTGGAGGCATTGAGGAATTGCTTCATTGCATGGAAGGAATATCACTGCTTGATGAGCCCAAACTCGAAAAGTATCTGGCATTGTACAATAAAGCATTCCTCTATCAAAAGGTAGGATTCATCCTGGAGCATAGCAAAGAGCATCATCACATAAGCGACCAATTCATAGAAATGTGCCGCTCGAAAGGTGCCTTGCACACCAAACGCCTAACCTCCACAGGCGATTCTGACACCTATTTATGTCGATGGAAGCTTTATGTACCAGAAGATTGTGTAATTGAAAAAACTATTGAAAATGAACTCATATAACAAGATATATTTAGAAAAAATAGCCAAAGAGAAGGGATTTGTCCGTGACAATCTCGAAAAGGTAATGCGTCTTTCAGAAATTTTACAATATTTCAACCTGAATGAATTTCTACACGATTCACTTGTATTAAAAGGCGGAACAGCTATCAATCTCACCGTTTTTCAGATGCCACGACTATCAGTTGACATCGACTTAGATTTTGCCAAGAATTGCAGTAGAGAAGAAATGATTAAAGCAAGAAAAAATATAAATGACGAGATTCTTGCTTATATGTCCAACGAGGGATATGTTCTAAAGCCTGGCTCTAAAAGTCCACATACACTGGACTCATGGGTATTTGGATATATAAACGCAGGAGGAAATCCGGACAACATTAAAATAGAAATTAATTATAGCGACCGTTGCCACGTACTTCCAATGGAAGAACGTACAATCAGTATCGACTTTCTTGGAGATATAAGAGTTTGTGCCCTCGCACCGATGGAACTCTTTGCCAGCAAGCTCAACGCACTTATCAGTAGAGCTGCTGTACGAGACATTTATGACGTGTATGGAATGATACAGGCGAATCTATTTGAAACAATGGAAGAAAGAGCTCTTCTCCGTAAAATTCTCGTTTTCTACTTGGCTGTCGGTTCCAGTTGCAAAGCAGAGGAGGTTACACTTGATATCAAAAACATCAAGCACATAGAAAAACTTTCCTTCTCGCAAGTTCGTGCCCATCTACTCCCTGTATTAAGCAGAAAAGAAAAATTTGACTTTAACGCAGTAAAAGAACAAGTACTTAGTTTTCTTGGTTCTTTTCTATCTTTCACAGAAGACGAAAGAAAGTTTATTGAACACTTCAATCAGAGAGAATATAGACCAGATATTCTATTTAATGAAAGTTCTATCGTTGAACGAATAACAAGTCACCCTATGGCATTATGGAAATGCAGACCCAAAGAGATGAAGTGAGATTCATATCGATATTAAAATCGAAATGATTAAACAACGAGGTATGTTTAATACTATAGCTTCCTCCTGTTTGAACTATCCCATTTTTTAGGATAGTTGCCCTTTTGGGCAATACTCTATAGCTATAAAAGAAAGATACATGTCAGAATATATTGGTTTTATCACTTATCAAGACGATGCAATAATCCAGCACCCCTTACGTTATTACAGAAGAAGAGGACAACCGCATCAGCAACCGAAGGGAGACCTTCATCAGGGAAACAGGCACCGAGAAAACGGTACTCATCACGATGATTACTTCCTATGGACTTGCGCCAGGCGGCTATTCTGATGACATCCAATGCCAGCTGACGATGGCAGATTTATTCAGATAAAAGCCGACCTCTCAAAAATGATAAAAAACCACGTTTTAGCACGAAAATGCAGATTTTGAGTGTTTGCAAAGGTTAAATATGTTAAATCTTCAACCCCTAAAAATGGGCGTTTGTAAAGATATATGACATACAAAATGAATGAAATCAAGTGAAACCAAGTGAAAATACGAAAATCGTAAGTAGCTGATAATCAACATTCTTTTCATTCAGAAGGAAAGCGGCTCACAAATAGTACGTCAGTACTTAACCGATTGAGAATCAACGACATTCATTATTTGCGTGGGAAAGTGAAAGGCGTAGAAAAGGGCTTAAAAAGATACTTGAAAAAAGTAGGAAAGTAGGACTAAAAAGCACTGAATATCAGATAATTAAAGAGATAAAAATCCTTACATTTTAGCCCGGCTTTCATATGGCTCAACCATGTACTAAACAACTGGTATTCAGTTGGTTACGTATGGTGCATCGGGAAATAAGTATAAATAGGGAACGCAGTGCGTTCCCTATCTGTTAGCCCCACTCCTTCTTCACATCAAAGCAGGGGCAGGCTTTGTTGGCAAATTCATTATGACCATGAATCGTGGCTAATGGATATTCCTCCTTCAGCTGCTCGATGAGGGTATGAATTAAAGTGCAAAATCGGCTATTCATGGGCTAAAAACGGGTTTATGTAATCAGAAAACTCTATTTTTTCCGTTTTTCATCGCAGAAAACAGGTATTGGGAGAATGCATAAAAAGCGAATGCTATGATTCAAAAAGTAAATATATATTCCATTTATAACCCAACATACAGACTTTACTTCACACACGAAATATACATACTAAATAGCTATATAACAATAGATTACCCATTTACATCGTAGTATAGTTATTATGCAGTTTCTAGCTTTTCGGACTATTACTACGTCAATATTTTGTTAATTGCTAGCAAAGATAATAAAAAGTTGGCAAACCCAAGAATTTTATCACGTTATTTAACGGAAAAATGCAAAATATGGGGGTTAGGAAGGTATTTTACCCCCTCTACTAAGGGTAAAAAATACCCCTCCTCGGACTCGGAATCATGCACTAAAGGTAGGTATTTTTGACAAATACAATGAATTGGGGATATAAAAAATGAGCACTAGAGCGGTGCAATGTACAGTATTTCGCACCAGAGAATGTAGATTATTATTATACACACATAAATGAAGCACACCTGACATAAACTTTCGTAATTATCTCATACACAAGTAATTTAAAACTATCACATACTCTAGCAAACAACCCATTCAAGCATTACACTTAGTGGGTCATTAGGTCAAAGTCATTTAGGGTCATTATGTTTTACGAGAGTTAAAAAGTCACTATAGATATATATAAATAAATATTTATATATACTATATCAGCAAAGTGACATTTACTTTTTCAAATGACCCTAAATGACATTGACACCAAATGACCCCTTTTCATTTCTTCAGCTACTTCCGAGTCCTTTCTTGCATTTTCATTGTTTTTGCAATAAAGTTCAGACAGAAAATCAATAGAACTTATTGTACTACAGCTACTTACAGTTTTTCTCACATAGAAAGTCAGGGTGAAAGCTTGCATTCTGCCCCAAAATGTTGTATCTTTGCACCGGCAATCGAAAGAACAGCCTTTTGTGCCTTGCTCGGGTCTTCTCTTAAGACCTACACGGGTTATAAATGATGGCAGGCGCCGGTCATCAATGAAGACCCCGAAAACGGCAGGAACGGGGCGTTCTGGGGAGTTGCAAAACAAAGGACTCTAAACATACTACAAACGACTATGATTAATTACAGCATCGTAATGCGTAGCGTGAACGCAAATCTTCTGGAAATCAACCAGGCGAAGTCACGCATCAACCAGGCAAAGAAGGAGGGTACAACCCCTGACCCAAAGGACCTGGAACTCGTGAAGACCGAGAAGCAGAACGCTTTCGCCATCTCACAGTACACTGACATCATGACCATCGAGAAGTTTGCCAAGCACATCACCTCTCATGGCAGTGTTTATTCGAGAGCCGACATCAGCGCCATCCTCTACATCGCCGTAGACTGCATGCGTGAGATGTTGCTTGAGGGCAAGAAAATCCGTCTGGGCGATCTTGGTGATTTCTCTCTCCTTCTCACCTCGAAGGGTGCTGAGGATGCTGACAAGTTCACCGCTCAGAACATCACCGGCGTAAGGGTTCAGTGGGAGCCTGGTCAGGAGTTCAAGAACCTTCGCGATGACGCCGAGTTCAACCTCGTAGCCAGCCGCAGTG
>ENA-OPCD01000721-OPCD01000721.1-human-gut-metagenome-genome-assembly--contig:-NODE-721-length-27802-cov-2.852561_pt1 | contig 27802 bp, 26 predicted proteins | sample MGYA00241560_ERZ501471 | MGnify/ENA primary metagenome ERZ501471 (study PRJEB25962, sample SAMEA2042578) | human gut metagenome | biome: human gut; feature: human-associated habitat; material: faeces...
AACCAGTTCCTGGAGGCTGAAGATCTCGTTATTGTCTGCCGGGCTCCATCCAAGAAGTGCAACGTAGTTTACAATTGCCTCGGAAACGAATCCCTGGTCCAGAAGATCCTCGTAGGAAGAATGTCCAGAACGCTTGGACAGCTTGGCATGTGTCTCGTCTGTGATCAGCGGGCAGTGTACGTAGGTAGGGATTTCCCATCCGAAGGCTTCGTAAATACGGTTGTATTTTGGAGAGGAAGAAAGGTACTCATTTCCTCTTACTACATGTGTAATATTCATAGTATGATCATCGACAACGTTAGCAAAGTTGTAAGTTGGATATCCATCGGATTTGATCAGGATCATATCGTCAAGCTCTGCGTTCTCCACTGTGATATCTCCGTATAATTCATCATGGAAGGTCGTAGTTCCTTCATTTGGGATATTCTGACGGATCACAAATGGTTTTCCGGCAGCAAGGTTTGCTTCTACTTCCTCCTTGGATAAAGACAGACAGTGTTTGTCATAGATCATGATCTCTTTTCCCTCTACAACCTCTGTCTTTAAAGTAGAAAGGCGTTCTTTATCACAGAAACAGTAATAAGCCTCACCCTTTTCTACTAATTCTTTTGCGTATTTCATGTAGATTCCGGTTTTCATACGCTCACTCTGGACGTATGGTCCATAACCGCCATCCTTATCCGGACCTTCATCATGGACTAAGCCTGTCTCAGCCAATGTACGATAAATGATATCTACCGCGCCCTCTACGAAACGTTCCTGATCGGTATCCTCAATACGAAGCATAAAGTCTCCGCCCTCATGCTTTGCAATTAAAAACTCATATAATGCAGAACGTAAATTTCCAACATGCATTCTACCTGTTGGGCTTGGTGCAAATCTTGTTCTAACTTTACTCATAAATCTCCTCTTTCTGGTTTTTTGATAAAACCTTACGTTTTCTATCCAATAGACTGACTTGTTTTCATCCGCTCTATTGTCCTGTAAAAAATAGCCTGCAGCTATTTTTAGTCGCTACAGGCTATTATATAATATATTTTTCATTCTGACAAGGCACGGTTTACATTCCATCGCCGTCATTTTTTTCACATTTTTTGCAGTTTTTCCCTGCACAGCCACTGCATCCAATGCAGTTGCCTCTCTTCTTCTGTCTGTGCATCCAGCAAAAAGCGAGCACCAGCCAGAGTAAGATCACACCAAGGACGATATAATCTCCAATTTTCATTACAATAATAATCCTCCGACCTGATAAACAAGCAATGCGACTACCCATGCAACCAGACATTGTAAAACGACTACCAAAGCTGCCTTTAATCCACTTCCCATCTCACGTTTTACCGCTGCAATTGCCGCCACGCAAGGTGTATACAATAAGGTAAATACCAAAAAGCTCACAACAGACACACCGGAAAACATATCGCTTAATACGGCACTCAGGTTCGATGTTGCAGTTCCTGTGAGGACACTCAATGTACTGACTACCGCTTCTTTTGCAGTAAATCCGGTGATGAGTGCGGTAGAAACTCTCCAGTCAGAGAACCCAAGCGGTGCAAAAACAGGTGCGATCCATCTTCCTACCAATGCAAGCAGACTGTTGCTGCTGTCTGCCACAACGTTCAATCTGGTGTCAAAGGTCTGTAAGAACCAGATAATGATCGTTGCCACAAAAATAACGGTAAACGCTCTCTGGATAAAATCTTTTGCCTTATCCCACATCAACTGGAATACACTCTTTGCGGAAGGAAAACGGTAATTCGGAAGTTCCATCACAAACGGGATCGGATTTCCACGAAATGCCGTATGGTTCAGCACAAGCGCCGAAATAATTCCAACTATGATTCCGGCAGCATAGAGAAGGATCATTACAAGTGCTTCTTTTCCCGGGAAAAATGCTGCGGCAAACACGGTATAAATTGGTATCTTTGCGGAACAGCTCATAAACGGAGTCAGCATGATCGTCATATTTCTGTCACGCTCGGATGACAATGTTCTTGTCGCCATAACTGCCGGGACAGTACATCCAAATCCGATCAGCATTGGCACAAAACTTCTGCCGGACAAACCAATTTTTCTTAACGGTTTATCCATGACAAATGCAACTCGCGCCATATAACCGGAATCTTCCAGAATAGACAGGAAGAAAAACAATACTACGATAATCGGGAGGAAACTCAACACACTTCCCACACCTGCAAACACACCATCGATCAGAAGGCTGTGTACCACCGGATTCATTCCGTAAGCAGTCAGTGCCCTGTCACACATTGCAGTAAACGCATCGATTCCCATTGTTAACAGATCACTTAAAAATGATCCGATCACGTTAAAGGTCAGCCAGAAAATTGCAAACATGATCAGTAAAAACATCGGGATTGCAAGGTATTTATCTGTTAAAACCCTGTCAATCTTCATACTTCTGATATGTTCCTTACTCTCATGACATTTCTTGACCGTCTTATTACATACTTTTTCGATAAAGGTGTATCTCATATCTGCCAAAGCAGCATTCCGGTCTAATCCACAGTCTTTTTCCATCTCTTCGATACTGTGTTCCATCATTTCTAGCTCATTCTGGGAAAGCTCTAACTTATTGATAATATTCTCGTCATTCTCCACAATCTTTGTCGCTGCAAACCGCGGAGACATGCCAATATTAGCTGCATGGTCCTCCACCTGATGCGATACTGCGTGGATACAACGGTGCACAGGTCCCTGCTCGCAGAAATCCATGACCTTTGGAAGAATCTTTTTCTTACCGACCTCGACAGTGGCTTTGATCAGATCTTCGATTCCCTCATCCTTTGCTGCACTGATCGGGATTACCGGGATTCCAAGTTCCTCCGACATTTGCCTGTAATCAATAGATCCACCATTTCCTCTGACCTCGTCCATCATATTCAAAGCCAGAACCATTGGAATATGCATCTCTAAAAGCTGCAGCGTCAGATAAAGATTTCTCTCGATATTGGTGGCGTCCACAATATTGATAATACCGTCCGGTTTCTCATTCAGGATAAAATCTCTTGTCACGATCTCCTCATTGGTATATGGGCGGATTGAATAAATTCCCGGCAGATCCACAACGGAACAATTCTTTACCGAGCGGATCTCACCTATTTTCTGATCTACTGTCACTCCCGGAAAATTTCCCACATGCTGGTTAGATCCGGTTAACTGGTTAAATAAAGTCGTCTTACCGCAATTCTGATTGCCTGCTAATGCAAATATCATTCTTTTGTTTCCTCCATAGACACCTCAATCTTTTTTGCATCTTCCTTACGGATCGTCAGTTCATAATTGCGGAGTCTTATCTCGATTGGATCTCCCATCGGAGCTATTTTTTTTACAACAACTTTTGTCTTTGGGATCAGACCCATATCCAGAAAACGGCAGCGAAGCGCTCCCTCTCCCCCAACTGTCGTAATGACTGCCTCTGTTTCAAGTGGTAAATTGTCTAACGTCATTTTATCCTCCGTAATAAACAGGAACTCTCACTGGACTTTCCTGTATGATTATTGATAATTTTTTTCAGTTAATATCTCCTAACTGTCCTTAGTTTAATGCTCAAATTTTCCTATGTCAATGCAGCTTACAAAGTTTTTGATAATTTTTCTCATTTTTGTCATTTCCTACAAAAATGGAATTTTTTGCAGTCCTATTATGCACACTTTTCAATTTTAGAACATAAAGTATTGAGAAAGAATAAGAAAGGCAACAGAATCTATGAGAAACTGTAATGCACAAAACAGAATGAATCCTGTCTGTCCAAACGAATCAGTCCGCGATATGAGTCCGGAATTTGTCGTTGCAATGGCATATGTTCCATGGCAGCAGTTTGGACCGTTATATGATATTGAAAAAGGGCTTATGGTGGGAACCATTTTCCCTGAATTAGATAAACCATTCCTTGGAAGGAGGGCTTTTCGAAGATGACGAACCAAATGAACCAGATGAACCGCCAACAGCTTTTTAACCTCATTAATACCGTAAGCTTCGCTGTTGACGACCTTCTTCTTTTTTTAGACACCCATCCGGATGATGCGGAAGCGATCAAAGCATTCCATCATTACTCGGATATCAGACGCAACGCTCTGCAGGCCTACTCTGACCAATATGGTCCGCTGACCATCGACACTGCAGATCCATGCAGTCACTGGAATTGGGCAACAGAACCATGGCCATGGGAAGGAGGATGTAAATAATGTGGAATTATGAAAAACGACTGCAGTACCCGATCAATATCACAACACCAAATGCCAAAATTGCACAGATCATTATGTCCCAGTATGGCGGACCAGACGGTGAAATGGGAGCATCCATGCGCTACCTCTCCCAGAGATACAGCATGCCGGACAGACGTGTATGTGGCGTGCTTACGGATATAGGAACGGAAGAACTGGCGCATCTGGAAATGGTCGCATCCATCGTCCGGCAGCTCACCAAAGGTTTAAGTGCAGAAGAGCTTGAAGCTGCCGGATTTGCACCATATTATGTCGACCATACCGGTGGTATCTGGCCACAGGCGGCGGGCGGTATTCCTTTTAACGCCTGCGAATTTCAGTCCAAAGGTGATGCCCTTACCGATCTTTTTGAAGATATGGCGGCAGAACAGAAAGCGCGCACCACGTATGACAATATTTTGAGGCTCGTCAAAGACCCTGATGTATGTGATCCGATCCGTTTCTTAAGGGAGCGTGAGGTCGTCCACTTCCAGCGTTTCGGTGAAGCCCTGCGCATTATTCAGGATGACCTCGACAGCAAGAATTTCTATGCATTCAACCCGGAGTTTGATATACCAAACTGTCCTCGCAATTAGATAACCTTAACTGTTCCACCAGCTTTTGCATTGCACTGACTGGCGCAGACCAAAAAGCAGAAAGACTGTCACACAAAATCTGCTCTCATCGAGTTCTTTGTATGACAGTCTTTTTTATATACACTATTTATTCATGCCGATCGAATACTCACAGTACATATTCGATCATGTATGTCTTATTCGAACTTTGCAACCTGAAGCTTGCGGATCAGTTCACGCAGATTCTCAGCCTCACTGCTCATCTCCTGACTGGCAGCCGCACATTCCTCGGATGTTGCGGAATTCGTCTGTACAACGTCATTGATCTGCTCGATTCCTTCATTGATCTGATGGATTGCTGTTGTCTGCGTCTCTAATGTATCCGCAATATTTCCAACCTGCTCTGTGATCGTTCTGGAATTATCGGCTACGTCTTCTAACTGTGTTGCTGTCTGATCTGCAATGACCATACCTTTTTCTACTGCTTTGACAGAAGTCTCGATCAGAACTGCTGACTCTTTTGCTGCCTGTGCACTCTGGTCGGCAAGTACTGTTACCTGATCTGCTACCACCGCAAATCCTTTTCCGGCTTCGCCGGCTCTGGCTGCCTCGATAGAAGCATTTAACGCAAGCAGATTTGTCTGGGATGCAATCTCATTGATCGTTGCGATAATCTTATCAATTTCTTTGGAAGCCTCGTTGATCTCGTTCATAGAATCAACCATCTCATGCATCTTACCGTTGCTTTCTAAGATTGCATTTCCAAGTTCTCCTACTTTTCCACTGATCTCTTTTGCAGACTGGGCATTCTGTGCCACCTGATCTGCCACGTTTGTAACAGTTGCAGTCAGTTCTTCCACAACTGCTGCCTGATTGGTAGCGCCCTCAGCAAGATCATTGGAGCTTGCAGCCACCTGTTCTGCTCCTTCGGACACCTCATTGGATGCACTCTGGATGCCCTTGACTGTCTCAGCCATGCTCTTTTCAAATGCCATAAAGGAATCTAAGATTCCTATAAAATCTCCCTTCCATTCCACTTCCGGCTGCACATCAAAATTGCCCTCCGAGAACAATTTCATTGCACGTCCGATATCATCCACATAAGATCCAAGTATGCGGATAGATTTACGCATACTATGTGCAAGTTTTCCAATCTCATCCTCAGAACGATATTCTAATGTACTGTGCAAATTACCCTCTGTGAGTTCCTTTGCAACATCCTCGATCGCATGCAGTGGTTCGAGAATCGAATCAACCACGACATTACTTATTTTCTTCACAAAAAGAATTGCAAATATCACACTTAAGATGATCACCAGAATTCCTGCCACTGTCATGCAGCCTGTAAAGATCACCGCCTGATGGCTTGCCTTGTCAGTCACTGCATCTAACTTTTTCCCAATAGCGACTGCATTGTCTAATGCCGGCGTACATTGGTTAATAATAGCATCCGCAGCTTCCTCTGTCTGTCCACTCATGATCTGTTCCATAATGGAATAGCCGATATTTCCCCAATCAGAAAGTGCGGATGCATATTCCTGATAGAGCTCGTCCGATATGATTCCTGTTGCCTTTAGTGCCTTCAGTTCTGAATCCACCTCAGCAAGCTGTGTTTCTACCTGTTGCTGATAACTGTCGTAAGTTGATGTGTCACTGTTTAATGCCATCTCACGGATATTTCTCGCCGCAGAATTGACATCGATCCTGCAGATTTTCACTGCAACATCTGCACGTTCTACATTTTCCACATAACGCAGCATATTCCCCATTAATAAACCTATAACAATAAGAGAAAGCACACCGGATACTATCATCCTCAAAATGACTCTTCCGTATCCGTAAATGAGTCTTTCTTTCAGCTGCATTTTTTCAAGTTTCTTCTTCATCCTGTGTACCCTTAATGGTATAACTGCCATTATTTTTCCCTTCGTAATTTATTTTTTTTAAATATTTTATCACTTTTCCAGAAAATAACAATCCATTCTTTAAAATTTATTATTTTTAATTTTTTCAACTGAACATCTCATCTTAGCGGTCATACCGGTTTTTCATCACGGCCGGCTTAACCGGTCAACAGAATCGAGTATATCCTGGATCTGAGGTCTCATCTCCGGCATTTCTTCCATAAACTTTGCCACTTCCGTGCGCTGTTCTTTTAAGATACCGGCATTGTATTCCATCCGGCTTCGAAGCTTCTGTCTGCGCATCACAAGATTATGGGTGATCTCCACCATCTCCTTGTGGTCGATCAGTGCAGCTGCCTGCGGAATCCATACCCGTGAATCATATAAACGATATGCGGAGAGTTCCCGGATCATACGGTTGTTAAAATAATCAATATCATCACTGTTCTGTTCAAACTTCTCTTTCTGTTTGACCGCATCCATATAGCATTCCCAGATATATTCCAGTTCTTTTCCATTGCGGACATGATATTTTTCACATGCATAATCCACTGCATTTGTCATATTGACATATTTGATCTTCACTTTATTCAAAAGAGTGATCGCCTTATCCGCATTTGCCTTTGCTCTCCGGCTCTCGGTCCTGTCATTCATCACTTTCAGATACGGAAGGCAGATGCCCAGTACTGCTATAAAAATAAGGATCATCCAGATGAGTCTCATATCTGTCCCCAGTATGATCTGCGTGATCAGAAGAATCAATGCCGCAGTCACAGACAGTCCTGCTGCCACATACATGAACTTCTGCATTTTTACCCTGTCATGGGAAAGGATCTCCTGATATAACTGCCATTCTCCCTTCTCACGCTCCAGGTATTTCATGTCACGCCTGATAGTCTCCAGATAAGCCTCGTTGGACTGAAGACGTTTGATCGCATTTGGAATATCACTCTCCTCCTGCTGCATCTGTGCAAACTGCACATCTGCAATTTTTTTCTCGGAATGCATCAGTTCATATCGTGTTTTATTTAAAGCAACAATATTGGATGCGATATCTGTGATCGGCTTTTTTTCTTCCTCTGTCAGCCCTTCCAGAGTCTGGATATCATTCAGATAAGAAGTGACCACTTTGTATTCTGCCTTTTCATCCTCGATCTCTTTCGTTGTCTCGATCATCTGCTCCAGACGTTCAATGACATAATGCTCCACTTTATGTGGATTCTCCCTGTCCTTTTCATTCAGAATGCCTTCATTCAGTTCATCAAATTTATTTTCCAGTGTCTTTTCTTTTTTTCTTCTTTTGAAAAAAAACATATTCTCATCCCTTATAATCTACAACTTTTTTTATACGCTTCTGACCATTTCCTGATCTGTTCCATAAGCGGTTTATTCTCCTCCAGCTGTCCCTGTGCATCTTTTATGAGATGTTCGGCCTCACTTTGCTTTTTTAGAATATCCTCACTTTTTAAAACAGAATTCCATTGGTCTGACATACTCTTAAACGCTTCATCTGAAACATGAAATTCTTCTTTGTATTTTTTTAAAATATCCGTTTTTTTTGCCAGACGGCAGGCTGCCATACACGCAGCCAGTGACTCTCTGTTCCGGTTCAGCCGGTATGCATTCAGAAAATTCGCCGCAGCCTCGTCAAATAAAAATAACCCTGCACAGGCAGTTCCAAGATTGTGCCTGATATTACCCTCTAAGACCGGATTTTTTTTGCACTCCTCCTCCATCCCTAGCAGTTTCCGGTATTCATGGATCGCTTTCACATACTTTTCACTCTCCATGTAACGGTCTGCCCGGATCTTCGAACATTCAAATACAGATTTATTCTGCATATCCAGCAGCACAGAACGGATATGGCGTATCGTGTCTTCTGAACAGTATCCGCAGCTTCTTAAGATCAGTTCCGTAAAATCAGAAAGACTTCCATTTCCAAGCAAAACACTGCGCAGCGACTGTGCCAGATCTTTTTCATCAAGTTCCTGCCCGATCCAGAGACAGAGTTCCTCACTCATAAAATCTGCCTCGATCAGATACAGATGGTTTTCAATATAATAGCAGAGTTCCTCCAGCGAATATACATTGAGTGAGATATTATCAATATAGTATGGCATAGCAGCAATTGGATGGCTGCATAAAATCAATTCTCCCATCTTCCCACTCCCTCTTTACAATGACATTGTATATTCCCATGTCAGATCCGAACTCTTCACAATCTCGCCAAACCCAAGATCACGGATTTTAATCTTTACCTTGGAATCAGAAACCGGTTTTGCACTGATCCGGAGTCTTGTAGTTTTCGGCTTACGTTCCGGCAGATCCGATAATTCCAGCTTTTCTATCCTGGCATCCCTGCTGTGTGGCAGCTGAAGCCAGAAATCAATCTCCTTATCTCCATCCAGCAGCACCTCACAGTCTCCGGAAGCTTCATACCAGTTGTCTCCCGCATTGATCAGAGACAAAAATTCCCATTTCCCACGATTTTTCACTTTCAGGCTGACATTCACTTTCATTTCATTGTCGCCCATATAGACATACGGCCATGGATTTTTCTGTTCACGGACGATCGCCGCATAGCAGGCTCCCTTGGAATAAAGGTTCTTACCTATAAATGCCCTCCGTCCCTTACACATGTAGGAAAGAGACATTTTCATCCAGTCACCGTCAAATCCATCTCCGACAAGATACACAGAGGAACAGATATGTCCATGAAAACTGTCCAGCAGGATCTTATAAAATGACTCATCTTTATGGATTCCGTCTAATGCATGTACTTCCTCTGTGATCGTTACCATCTGTGGCACTGTTCTTGTATCACGGACGGTAGCACAGCATCTCACTTCATCTCCACGACAGTCAAACAAAAAAATATCATGCAGCCATAACTCCTGCTTCTGGTTGTATACAAAATAATAAAAACTTTCTTTTCTGTCCTGTAAAATCAATTGACTGCGTCCTAATCCGAGATCTTCTGCCACCTTTCCGAACAGCTCCGTCAGTTCTCTTGACAGGGCTTCCACTGTGATCACCAGGCAGTCCGGCAATCCCGGATTTCCCAGACGGCTCGCTAAAAGAAGCAGTTTCTTGATATAGAGCGCAAAAAGCTCCTCTGCCTCATATACAATATTTTCCACAGTTACCTGTTTCTTTGCAAGTGCATTGTCAAGCAGATGGCCGATCACATCTTCATTCTGGATCAATGCCATCTTTTTTGCCTCCTCACCGATAAACCACTGTCCGATTCCCCGCTTTTTGATCAACGCCACCGGGATCTGGTAAATCTCACTTCCTGCGATCGTACTCAGTGTTTCCGGCTCTCTCATGCCGGCTTTGTAATAACTGATGACGGCATTCCTGTCGTCCATATCGATTCCAATATAATAACACTGCTCCGTCATCTTATGTGCCGTCCTTTCCAATATTTTTACAGCAATTTAAAAAGCTTCTTTACGGTATCGTCCATGCTTACATACTTTCGCATGCTCTCTGAAAGCATTGTCTCATCCTGCATGGCATAAGCAAACATAATATTGTTGATCACATCATACCGGCTCTGGTCTTTATCCCCATACATATTCTGATTTGAAATCTGCCGGCTTTCCACCACTTTCCACTCCCCATGAAGCTTCTCTGAAATATAATAGGACACGGATTCCCCAAACAACAGCACAAATGCCTTCACATAAATACCGTCATAAACCTCCGGGATCTCTTCCTTATGGTATTCCCCACCGTTTACACTATAGTTTAACAGCACATGCTGGTCTGCCTTTGTATGATATTCCACAAAAAACTTATCATACAGATGATATTTTCGGATCATTGTCTCCCCGAACTTTTTGTAGAAAGCAAAATATAGATTTCTCCCGGTATACTTCATCAAAAGTTCGTCTGCTATTTTGTTGTCAACTGCATCGAGTGCAGAAATTTCAGACAATTGCTTTAACAATCCAAGCAGACATGCATCATTTAATGTCTGCCCCGCAAGATAACGCTCCCTGATCTGTGAAAATACATGTTCCGGTATCATCATATCATTCACCAGATAATAATGGGAAAAATAAGAAAGGTACGCCATGCAGACTAATTCCCTTCCACCCCCGGCAAGATAACTGTCGTAAATCCGTTCAATCTCATCCACATAATCTGTCGAATAAAGCATCTGCGTGATAATACGCTCCTCCAGATCAAAGGTATCGATCTCAAATTCTCTGGCAGCTTTCCAGATAGCAGCCATCTGCTTGGTTGGTCCCTGAAAAAATTTGCACAGATAAATCAGGATCACATCATTATATTTTTCATGCGAAAAGCAGTTCTGTGCCATTCCAAGCAGATAATCATTCTCCTCAAACGATTGTTCCGTGATCTCATAACTGCACAATTCCACTCCTGCCCTGCTTCCAAGTCTGTCATATCCATAGTGGTGTACCAGCTGAAATGCCCGTTCAAACTGATGTGTCTCTATGAGCATCTCCTCTATATAACACTGATTTTCCAGCGTCATATTACGGATATCCACTTCATTCAGATATGGTTCTATCACAAGCATTTCGCCTTTTTTCTGATAAAAGCGGATGATCTCCGGAATCAGATAAGCTTTATATTCATCACTGACACGCTCCGACTGTGTCAGCATACGAAAATATCTTCCGTCTTCCACCGCAAAATCGCCACATCCCCTTTTGCCATCGAAATAATACAAAAGATATGACAATTCCTCCGGTGCAAGCTCCATACATTTTTCCAGATAATTTTCCGGGTGAAGTAATGCCTCATCCTGATAATCATCGGTATAGCAGTTTCCCCCGGTATCGCAGAGAATGACTGTGTAATCTTTGGAATATGCCTTAAAATATCCGCATCCGTTCGTCAGTGTAACAACCTGTGGTGCTTTTAACTGCCAGTGCAGGATGTATGCCTTTGCAATCCCATGGTTCTCACAGCATAATTTATGTACAAATAAAACTTCTGCCGCTTTGTGCGCCAGTTCCTCATTCAGGATGCTGACAGGAAGAATCTCCCGGTAAATGACCGCAAGATTGTCATCCATATGTCCGGCTTCCATCTGTGCAAGCGCAAACTGTTCCATATTTCTGCGGTATTTATGGTATACATCCGGCTGTTTTTCCTTTGCTGCGATGATATTCACATATAAGACCGCCATATAACGGTAGGAAAGACCACTGTTATACTGAAAATATAATTGGATCATCTTCGGAATCGCAGTCACCCCATTCGGATCCATAGAGATCAAAAACGCCTCGTACAGATTCGTGATACGGATTTCACTGTCAATTCCACGCTCATACCAGACATGATATTTTGGTGCAAACTGCTGTCCACGGATCAGATAAGTGCATATCGCTGCGACCATCTCCTCTGAAGGATCTGCCTCATAACATTTTTCCAGAACCGGATACCATTTTTTCTGATATTCCCTCTGTTCCGGCAGCAGATTGCGCACCTGCAATGCAATATCTTTCGAGATAGCATCCTGTTTTGCCGCCCACCCTAAAATCTTTAATGTAAAATTATTTAATCCGGATAAAAGGTATGGATCCTGCCAGATCAGATAATACGCCTCCAGATACAGATATGGGCTGTGGCAGCCTCGCCCGATCCACTGCTCGATCGCCTTGAATCTTCTGGAACTATTACGGTAAAACTCATCTTTTACAAATAAGAGAATCCAAAACAACATGGAATCATCCGGATAATGATGAAAAATCTGCTCGATCTCCTCCGTCAGACGATCCACATAAGACTCTTCGCGTTCCATCAGTGTACATAGATACAGATAATATCCCCAGACCGGTGTCGTCCGGTCAAGACATTCCCGTTTGTAGTCTGTTAAAATCCAGCTTGCCTCCTGCTTCTGCCGGTTGATCAAAAGTGCCTGCGCCTTCATCAGGCGGTGCATTGGTTCTTCCGGCTCTAAAATTGCCAGATGATCCAACAGTTCCACAGAACTTTTTGCCCAGACCCCGGTAACGATCCGTTTCAACCGGTAATCAATATAAAGCTGCATAAGTTCTGTCCGCGCCTGTCCGGCTTCCCTATGTTCAGAAATCTCCCGCTCTTCCTCTCTCTCCTTACAGGAAGCGGTAACGGTATATAGAAAAGACCGATCCGGGAGTTCAAAACACAGTCTTCCAAAATTCTTACCGGCATGCATTGCATCTGCATCGATATAATACTCGTAAAAGCAGGTACTTCCGATAAAGTCATTTTCTGTGATGATCTGTTTCCCCGGAATCAAAAAGTCTGCATCAGAAGAAACGCGGATACGGACAGCGCCCCACTGTGGTTTCTGGATCTCTAACTGCTCTTTTTGCTGTTCCTGCACACCATAAAAACTTTTCTCAGTCTCTTCGAACGCGACCTCCACTTTCTTCTTATGATGGGAAGCGATCAGAAATGTTTCCACGACCAATGCAGATTGCGGCTGCATTCTCAGTCCCTCATAGAGAATGCGGTCTTTATCTTCCCTGATCAGGTTTTTGAAATTGCTGGAATAAAATAAACGGTATGCCTCATCATAATTTTCCTTCGCAAGCCTGCAAAAGTCATCCAGATTCTTGATTTTTCCAAAGGAAGAATCCGCATACAACCTGGAAATGGACACAACAAAAGAAAGGTTATATTCCCCCTGGTTACATACGATAAAAAACTCGCCTTTCTGAATATCCCCTTCTATCAGCCCCTCACTGTGAAACTGATACCGAATACGCACTTCTTCCCCCTCAAACTGAGGTGTAAGACATTCCATACGCGGATTGGAAGAATAAATGATGCCACGCATTTTTACCTGATTCGTGCTCGTAATGACAAAACTGCCTGTTTCATCCTTTCCTTCCAATGCCTCTAACTCTATCTTCTCTGTAGACAGAGATAGTTTCGGACCATTGTTATCGAATTTTCCATTTGCAAGCTGTTGTATCCTTTTCCGCAATCCGACACCTGCTCCTATCTATTTTTATTGCTTTTTTTTTAGCAATGACTATAATAAATTATAAACTAATTTGGAGGAGTAATCAATGATAAAACACAAAGACCACTTCCATGGAAGTGATTTAGAGAAAATAGAAGAAATCTATGGAATCAAAAAAGAGGAAATTGTAAGTTTTTCGGCAAATGTCAATCCGCTTGGCGTATCCCCTTTGCTGCGGACAACCTTAGCAGACAAGATCGATGCCATTACCACTTATCCGGACAGGGAATACACCTCGCTCCGCAAATGCATTGCCGCATACTGTGGCACTGATCATGAAAATGTGATCGTGGGAAACGGTTCTACCGAGCTGATCTCCCTTTTCATCCAGATTGAGCATCCGAAGAAGGCAATGATCATCGGCCCTACTTATTCCGAGTACGAACGTGAGATTTCTCTTGGTGGTGGAACAACCCTTTATTATCCACTCCGGGAAAAAGACGATTTTAAACTGGATGTAAATGATTTCATCTCACATCTGAACGAAAATATCGACCTTTTAGTTATCTGCAATCCAAACAACCCGACATCATCCTGCATCACAAGTGCCGATATGCGCCATATTTTAGATGCCTGCAAAGAATACGATATTTATGTCATGGTCGATGAAACGTATGTGGAATTTGCAGAAAACATGGAAGAGATCGATTCCGTACCGCTGACAAACTATTACAATAACATTGTCATTCTGCGCGGAACCTCGAAGTTTTTCGCAGCACCGGGACTCCGCCTTGGCTATGCCATCACCGGGAATCGGGATCTCATCAAGGCAATCAACACACGAAAGAATCCATGGACGATCAATTCGCTTGCGGTTGTTGCCGGGGAAACAATGTTTTCCGATACTGCCTATATCAAAGAGACAAAGGATCTGATCACAAAGGAACGTGCCCGTATGTATCAGGCATTTTGTGAAAGTCCTGACTACAAAGTGTACAAGCCGAGCGGAAACTTTATGTTAGTCCGCATCCTCCGCGATGATCTTACCTCACAGGAACTGTTTGACCGTGCGATCCGCGAAAAAATGATGATCCGTGACTGTTCCACCTTCCCATTCTTAGATAATAAGTACATTCGTTTCTGTATCATGAATCCGGAAGATAACGACAGATTGCTGCATTGTCTTTTAAATAACGAATAAGCTTAACGTTCCGCCAGAAGCTGCTTGATCTTGTCCTGCTCGATCTCCTGCTGCATCTGGCGGACTTTTGCGTCCTGCTGCAATGCAACTAAGATTCTCCGTATATCCTCCGGTGAAAACATTGCAATCGCTTTTGACAGATCTTCGATATTGTCCCTGTTCACTTTCAGGCAGCCTCCATTCTCTAACTGCACTGTAATGACATTCTTTTCATCACTCATGTCGCCAAGTGTGATCGCATTATTCTCATAATCACAGAAAAATGACACGCCATTATAAGTGATCACTCCATCCTCCGCCAGATAAGAGTATGGAGCAATGTCCTCACCATCTAAATGCTTCTGTATGGTTAATTTCTCCGCCTGTGGCTTTTTATACTGCTCTGCCATTTTCATTTTCTCATAAAACTGCTGGATTTCCTTTTCCTTATCGCGTTTTTCAAACCGCTCTTTCTGCTCCTGCTTTACCTCGGTCAGATATTCATCCATTTTCTGAATGATTTTTTTCCATTCATCCTCCGTAAAAGAATTGCCGCCAATTGTTGTAGAATCCTGCGATTGTCCGTTCTGTAACCGATTCTGGATTTCTGTTTTTCGTTTCTGCAACTCTGCAATTGCCTGTATTCTGGTTGTCTTTGTTACATTTGCCATACTCATAACTCTCCTCCACACCCATGTCAAACTCTGCTGTTTTTACAATATGATGTATTTCCGATATGCACTTTAAATCTGATTTTCTTTTATCAATGCCAAAAGGACGACATATGATTCTTTTCTCTCTCAAATCATATGCCGTCCTGGTCATTTTTCTCTTACATCCAATGTACTATTATATATATCGTATGGTTTTGTGAATTCTTAAGTCTCTACTCTAATAATTCCGGAATCTTTTTGGAACATGCAACTGCTAACGCTCCCGGTCCAATGTGACAGGATACACTTAAGGATAACGGATTCAGCACAATCTCCATACCCGGGAATTCTGCCTCGACCTCTTTTTTGAACGCTTCCGCATCTTCCAGATTATGTGTATAAGCCATCTCCAGATATATATTCTTTCCTTCCGGATCATTGAAACGATGGTCAAAGTCATTGCGCATGGCATCGACCATCATTTTCTTTGCCTGTTTTACCGTTCTTGCCTTTGCAAAAGAATCCAGCTTCTCACCCTGAATCTGAAGTACCGGTTTTAATTTTAATAAGGTTCCAAGCGCAGCTGCAGCCGGAGTGATCCTGCCGCCTTTTTTCAGATAGTACAGCGTGTCCACCATAATATAAATCGAAGACTCCATCTTCTCACGCTCAAGGATCTCTTTGATTGCCTCTGCACTGTATCCTTTCTCTGCCAATGCTTTTGCATCCAGTACAGACTGTCTCTGTGTGACTGAAATTCTCTGATTATTGACAACCTGCACTCTGCCGTCATAATCCTGAGAGAGCATGATAGCAGTCTCACAGGAACCACTGAGCCCGGAGGACATTGGAATATGCACGATCTCGTCATACTCCTGCAGCAATTCATCCCATGTGTCTGTCACATTTCCGACAAGAGGCATGGAGGTTGAAATATTGGCATCTTCTGAAAGTTTCTGATAAAAATCTTCCTGTGTCAGATCAATATCTTCATAATAGGTCTGGTCATTAATAAAAAATGGCATTGGCATAACCGTTACGCCATATTCTTTTGCTTCACTCTGTGTAATTCCACTGTTACTGTCTGTTACAATCGCTACTTTGCTCATCCTGGCCTTTTCCTCCTATAATGTCTCAGAGCGCTCTTTGATGTTCTTCTTAAAATTGATCACTTCATGTTCATACTCTTCATTCATAAATTCAGAATGGATCATAAAATCTGCGGACGCACGGTTATTTGCAATTGGAATATCATAAACCTGTGCGATACGGAGCAATGCTTTCACATCCGGGTCATGTGGCTGTGCTGTAAGTGGATCAGAGAAGAATACCACAAAATCAATTCTTCCTTCCACGATCTTTGCACCAATCTGCTGGTCTCCACCAAGAGGACCACTGTTGTACCCTTTGACTGGAAGCCCGGTCTTATCTGTAATCATTCTTGCTGTTGTTCCTGTTCCACACAAAAAATGCTGTGTCAGAATGTCCTTGTTCTGCTCGCACCATTCGATCAGGTCTGCCTTTTTATTATCATGCGCGATAAGCGCGATATTTTTCTTTTTACCAATGGTAAGTGTAATGTAATTATCGTTCATGTATTTCTCCTTCGCCTGTTATTTGTGCCTGTGTTCTTTCGCAACACGCAAATAAATTGTATCACAATTTTTCAAATTGCACCACACAAAAATATGCAATACAATATACGCTCTGCGGACATTCTATTGTCATGGATCAGAGGATTCCATGTAATGCCGCAATCTTTCCATCGAGGATCATTTTGATAAATGCCGTGTCACGGATGATCCACGGATCTTTTTCCATCGCAATATTCGTGTCGTAGATTTCCTGCGGTGTCGCCCATTTTAAGTAATATCCTTTTGCGATCTCGCTCTTTGTCAGATGAATCGGTGTTTCCTCCCCGGTCTCCTCACAATAATAGAAAAGGGAATGACAGATAAATTTTTTTGTATCGTCAAAAATATCTTTTCGGACTTCTAAAATCTCGCCAAGTCCCACTGCCTTTTCCGGAATGATAAATAGTCCGGTTTCTTCCTTCACTTCCCTTGCTAAAGCTTCCACATAGGTCTCTCCTGCTTCCATGCCACCGCCCGGGATCTTGTACTCTCCCTCTTTGCTGCACTGCATTGCAATCTTTCCATCCCGCACGATAATCCCACGTATGGTATATTTTTCAAAAACACTGGTCGTGTCTTTATAATTCTGTGCATCAAACTTTTTCAGAAGTTCCATGTGCCACCCCTTCTTTCGTATCTTTGATTATGCACATTTTACCACACCACATATCAGTGTGCAATGAAGAGCACAAAAAAGACCATAGCCAAAAGTTATCTTTTCGATTCTTCTGGCTATGGTCTTTTTCTCATTTATCTGATTCTTTCGTCAGATTTTACATCATTCCCATTCCCGGGTTACCTGCTGGCATTGCAGGAGCATCTTCTTTGATGTTTGCAACAACAGACTCTGTTGTAAGTAAAGTAGATGCTACAGATGTTGCGTTCTGTAATGCACTTCTTGTAACCTTGACCGGATCAAGGATTCCGTTTTCAACCATATCTACATACTCTTCTGTAGCTGCGTTGAAGCCTGTTCCCGGAGCTGACTCCTTTACCTTGTTGATGATTACTGCACCTTCAAGTCCTGCGTTTGCAGCGATATAGTAAAGTGGAGCCTCGAGTGCTTTAAGGATAACCTTTGCACCTGTCTTCTCATCTCCCTCAAGTGTATCAACAAGCTCTGCAACCTTCTTTGATGCATGGATATATGCTGATCCACCACCTGCGATGATTCCCTCTTCAACTGCTGCTCTTGTAGCGTTAAGGGCATCCTCCATACGAAGCTTAGCCTCTTTCATCTCTGTCTCTGTTGCAGCACCTACACGGATAACTGCTACACCGCCTGCCATCTTGGCAAGACGCTCCTGTAATTTTTCTTTATCAAACTCAGATGTTGTCTCATCAATCTGACCACGGATCTGGCTTACTCTGCCTGCGATAGCATCCTTGTCTCCGGCACCGTCAACGATGACTGTGTTCTCCTTCTGAACCTTAACTGACTTAGCACGGCCAAGCATATCGATTGTTGTATCCTTGAGCTCAAGTCCAAGATCTGAGCTGATTACCTGACCACCTGTAAGGATTGCGATATCCTCTAACATAGCTTTTCTTCTGTCACCATAACCAGGTGCTTTGACAGCTACAACATTGAATGTACCACGCAATTTGTTTACGATTAAGGTTGTTAATGCTTCACCCTCCACATCCTCAGCGATGATGAGTAATTTTGCACCATTCTGGACGATCTGCTCTAACAGAGGAAGGATTTCCTGAATGTTACTGATTTTCTTGTCTGTGATCAGGATGTATGGATCATCCAATGCAGCTTCCATTTTATCCATATCAGAGCACATATATGCAGATAAGTAACCACGGTCGAACTGCATACCTTCTACAAGGTCAAGCTCTGTCTGCATCGTCTTGGACTCTTCGATTGTGATAACACCGTCGTTGGAAACTTTTTCCATAGCGTCTGCTACCATGTTACCGACTTCCTCGTCACCAGCAGAAATTGCTGCAACTTTTGCAATCTGGTCTTTACCATTTACTTTGGATGACATTGCTTTCAAGGATTCTACTGCTTTGTCAGTTGCTTTCTTCATACCACGGCGGAGGATGATCGGATTAGCTCCTGCTTCCAGATTCTTCATACCTTCCTGAATCATTGCCTGTGCCAGAACCGTTGCTGTTGTTGTACCATCACCGGCAACATCATTTGTCTTGGTTGCAACTTCTTTTACTAACTGTGCTCCCATGTTTTCGAAAGCATCTTCTAACTCGATCTCTTTTGCGATCGTCACACCATCGTTTGTGATAAGTGGAGCGCCATAAGATTTGTCAAGAACAACGTTTCTTCCTTTTGGTCCCAATGTAACCCTTACTGTATTTGCTAATTTGTCAACACCTGCGCCTAATGCTGCTCTGGCTTCTGATCCGTATTTAATTTCTTTTGCCATGATTTTCTACCTCTTTCTATTTTAATATAAATAACTTTTTATTCAACAACTGCAAGTATATCATTCTGTCTTACGATGATATACTCTTCGCCGTCTAATTTCACTTCTGTTCCTGCATATTTGGAATAAATAACTTTCTGTCCCTCTTTTACCTGCATGGTAACTTCTTTTCCATCCACGATTCCGCCAGGACCAACTGCGATCACTTCTGCTTCCTGTGGTTTCTCCTGTGCACTGCTTGTAAGAATAATTCCTGATTTTGTAGTTTCCTCTGCCTCACACTGTTTTAAAACTACTCTGTCACTCAATGGTACTAATTTCATGATGATTCCTCCATTCAATATATATTCTTTTCTTTTTTTCTTTTGATATTGTAGAAAGTTATCAGGCTTTCTATTGTTATCATGTGTTATTAGCACTCATTTAATTTGAGTGCTAACTGATAGTCATATAATATGTTTTTCGCTCTGAATTCGCAACCAAATTTAGAGGTATTTACATCTATATTTTTTCGTGTTTTCTCATTATTTCTCTTTTTTTCTCTCTTTTTTATATCATATTATTTTTTCGATGATTTCATACTTTTTTTAGATTTATCGGTGGAAAATAGAGAATTGGCTTCTTCCACTTTCTCTAAAACCGCCTGTTTTACAGACTTTTTCACCGTCTGATTTCCGGTTTTCCATAACATGCGCAGTGCCTGTGAGAAAAGCTCCTGTGTTTCCGGTGAAAGCTTGCTCTTTGCTTTCATCAACTCCTGCACTTTTTTCCATTTGCTGTTGTAAAAATCATCCACTGTATAGATTTTGGCATCATCGAGCATGGAAAAGACCGTATCGACAATCTCCTCGCGCTGTTCTTTCGTCAACTGGAAAATCCATTTTTTCATCGTCTCGTCGAGCAGGATGCTCTGCGGTGCAACCTCCTCCACATAGACAAAATGGCTGCCAAGCACTTCCCATGACATGGCATCATGCTGCTGGATACCACTCTGGGAACTTTTTACCACTTCAAACTTTTCCTGATGCTCAAGCAGCATGCCTACAATGCTGGACTCCGGCAGAATGGTCTTGATTTTTGGCAGCATCCGCTGGTATTCCTTACTCTGGATCATTTCTTCGCTAAATCCAGGTCCGTCATTGCTGTACACCTTCACGATCCTCTTCTTGATATTCCGGTCACATTTGACGGATGCGTATACGGAAAGATTTCCACCCTTGGAATGTCCCCCGACTCTGATTTTTTTCCAATCCTCTTTCACCATATGATTCAGGTAATCGACGGCTTTCAACTGCCCCGGTGTCTCGGACAGATAACCCATGTTAAAGTTCTCGCGCCAGCCCACAATCGTATTGTCTGTTCCGCTGAAAGATACATAGATACTCTTATCATCCAACCGGACACATACCACAGAAAACTGGGACTGTTCCTCTTTGCTGATATCGTTGATATAACCAAATAACTGCGCATTGCAGAAACGCTCTGTCTGCGCCATCTTCTCTAACACAAATGCTGCTGTTTTCGTCATGGATACGCGCTCCATGATCTCTTTTCTGTCATGTGCCGCAAAAAAGAGTTCACATGCTTCTTTTACCGTGATCGTTCCCTCTTCCCCCGGTGCCGGAACAATTCCTGCAAATTCCACATATACAAGCTGTGCCAGTATCAGATTGTCCACCTCATTAAAAGGTGCCTCCCGAAATGTCAGGTCACCGCGCCAGTCCAGATAATCCATTAAATTTGACATATTGCCCTCCTAGTTTTTCGAAGAAAAATGTAATTTTATTTATAAAATTTGTCCTCCACTATATCAGTCCATAATGTTTCAGTCCGTGCAAAATACCATCCTCATCCACAGAACGTGTCACGAACTCTGCGGTATTTTTCACTTTATCGGTTCCGTTTCCCATCGCAATGCTGTGCGCTACATACGCAAGCATCTCAAGGTCATTCGCACTGTCGCCGAATGCAAACGTATTCTCATGCGGAATGTCTAACATTTCACAGACTTTCCGAATGCCCGTTGCCTTGGAAATTCCTGCCGGGTTAATCTCTATGATCCCCTGCCCGTGAATGACTACGTCAAAATCTTCTCCCATATCTTTTACAAACGATTCCTCATCCACGTCCGGTGCAATACTGCTCATCTTATTGATCCGGATTTTGCTGTGGTCTGATGGAATATTTTTCAGATGCTCTCCCAGCTCTTTCCGCAAATGTATCACATAAGGATCATCCATGAAATCACTCTCATTCACATACACATACTCCGGTCCTTCCAGCACGACCGGCATATGATATTTTTTTAACACATTCAGGGCATATGTCACCTGCTTCTCAGTCAACAGCACCTGATAGGCTGTCTCCTTGTGAAAATCAATATGTGCCCCACAGGAAGCAACCACACCATCAAATCCGATCCCCAATAATTTTGGACTTTGTATATTCCTTACCAGAGTGGATATGGTTCCGGTACAGGTAGCGATGGTTCTTTACAGGCTTATTCGGCACTAGTCTATGATGTAAAATTGGATAAGATTGTAGAACGATAATCTTCTCAAGAATAAGGAAAATAAATAAGGTGTTGGTCATAAGGGATACAACACCTTATTTGATTTTATACTACTTTCTCTCACCTGTAAATGAGTCGGAATGACCACTTGCTTGACAGCCTTATCCCCTTTAATCTGCTCAATCAACAACCGGCAGGCAGTTTCTCCCATTTTATAAGTTTGATGAGACACAGCCGATAATTTAGGCTCTACGTAATTGGCGTGTTGTTCGTCCGTATATCCGATGATGGCAATGTCGTCCGGTATACGCAGTCCATGTTTTTTGATAACTTCCATAGCGGCAAAAGCTAAGGTATCATTCATGGCAAGTATGGCATCAGGAGGCTGAGGAAGCGACAGCAAGGTCTCTGTGGCAATTTTACCCTCCTCGTAATCAATCTTCCGGCAGACGACCAACTCTTTCTCGATGGGAATCCGGTTGTCACGTAGAGCTTCCAGATAACCATGCTTTCTTTTCTTTACGATGTCCAGATGATTCGCTCCACCTATAAACGCTACCCGTTTGCTTCCATTATCCAGAAAATGTTGTGTTGCCATTTGAGCGGATTGCACACCGTCCGCAACAACCGAAGAAAACTGTTCCGTCAGACAAACACGATCAAATAGAATAAGCGGCATATTGATATCTTTTAGTGTTGCAAAATGGGAATAGTCCGTAGTCTCCTGTGATAAGCAGGCGATGATACCTTCCACACGCATATTTACCAGGTTCTCAACGTTCCGTTTCTCATGCTCGTATGACTCATGCGATGTAGTGATAATCACAAAATATCCGTTGGCGATAGCCATATTTTCTATACCGTTCAAGATAGAGGCGAAGAAATGAGTTACGATATCCGGAACAATCACTCCGATGATACGCGGGGCATTTTTCCGTAAACTCATGGCAAAAGGATTGGGACGGTAATTCATTTCTTTTGCCAGTTCCTTAGCCTTGGCGCAGAGCTCACGGCTGATTTCCGAGCTGTCTTTCAGGGCTCTGGATACAGTGGGAATCGATACTCCCAATGCTTGAGCGAGATCTTTGAGTGAAGTATGTTTCCGGTATTTCATTTGAAGGTCTTTTACTTTGATTCTTTTACAAAGAAAGTACATTCCCGGATAAATACGCATATCTGAAACAATATTTTTTACGTAAACCATTACGTTGCTTTTTAGTGGCTTTACCGCTATACGGAAATCATTCCTGACCTATTTTTGTCGCATACAAAACTATTTAAAACCAAGAAGTATGCAATACCATGAAATCGGAAAGACAGGGATGAAAGTGTCATCCCTTAGTTTCGGAGCCTCTTCCTTAGGAGGAGTTTTCCATGATTTAAAAGAACAAGAAGGCATTCAAGCGGTATTTACCGCCGTTGAATCGGGAATGAATTTTATAGATGTCTCTCCTTATTACGGACATTATAAAGCGGAGACCGTGCTAGGAAAAGCGTTGAAAGAGCTTCCGCGCGACCGTTATTATCTTTCTACCAAAGTAGGGCGTTATGGAAAAGATGGAGTGAACGCATGGGATTACTCAGCCAAACGGGTAACTGAGAGTGTTTACGAGAGTATGGAACGCTTGCATATAGAGTTTATCGATTTGATAAATGTACACGATATTGAATTTGCCGATTTGAATCAGATTGTTAATGAAACATTGCCTGCCTTAGTAGCACTGCGTGAGAAAGGAGTGGTAGGCCATGTCGGAATCACTGACTTGCAACTTGAAAATCTGAAATGGGTGATAGATCGTTCACCAAGCGGAACTATTGAATCTGTTCTTAGCTTCTGTCACTATTGCCTGTGCGATGATAAATTGGCTGACTTCCTTGACTATTTCGAATCGAAAGAAATCGGTGTCATCAATGCTTCCCCTCTGTCGATGGGCTTGCTGAGCGAACGTGGTGTTCCGGCTTGGCATCCGGCTCCCAAGCCATTGGTAGATGCCTGTCGCAAAGCGATGGAACATTGTAAAGCAAAGAATTATCCGATAGAAAAGCTCGCTATGCAATTCTCGGTGAGTAATCCAAAGGTTGCGACTACCCTGTTCAGTACCACTAATCCGGAGAATGTGAAGAAAAATATCGGCTTTATTGAAGAACCTATTGATTGGGAACTCGTGCGTGAAGTGCGGGAGATTATCGGAGAACAGCAGCGTGTAAGTTGGGCAAACTCTTAAAAAACGGTCGATTCTATGGATTATACGATTATTGATGCCCATGCCCATCTGTGGCTTCGCCAAGATACGGTGGTCGATGGTTTTCCTATCCGTACTTTAGAGAACGGACGCTCCCTGTTTATGGGGGAGATTCGGCAGATGGTTCCTCCTTTTATGATTGACGGAGTGAATAGTGCGGAAGTTTTTCTGTCCAATATGGATTATGCCCAAGTCTCGGCTGCGGTTATTACACAAGAATTTATAGACGGCATTCAGAACGATTATCTGATGGAGGTCGTTTCCCGCTATCCGGACCGTTTCTTTGTTTGCGGAATGTGTGAGTTTCGCAAGCCGGGCTATCTGGAACAGGCGAAAGAGCTGATCGGGAAGGGGTTCAAAGCGATTAAGATTCCTGCCCAGCGCTTACTTCTGAAAGAGGGACGGGTAATGTTGAACTGTCCTGAAATGATGCAGATGTTCCGGTGGATGGAAGAGCGGGGAGTGATCTTGTCTGTCGACTTGGCAGAGGGGGCGATACAGGTTCCGGAGATGGAAGAGATTATTCAGGAATGTCCTCGATTGAAGATTGCTGTCGGCCATTTCGGGATGGTTACTCTTCCGGATTGGAAGGAGCAGATTAAGTTGGCACATCATCCGAATGTGATGATTGAGTCCGGTGGTATCACATGGCTGTTCAATGATGAGTTTTATCCGTTTAAAGGTGCCATAAAGGCTATTCGTGAAGCCGCAGAACTGGTTGGCATGGAGAAACTGATGTGGGGCTCGGACTATCCGCGCACGATAACAGCCATTACTTATAAGATGTCTTATGACTTTGTGGTGAAATCTCCGGAATTGTCGGAAGCTGAGAAAACGTTATTCCTGGGCGGGAATGCGCAGAAATTCTACGGGTTTGCAGAACTTCCGGAACTCCCGTACATTAAAAATATGTCGGAATAGAAAGGAAACAATTACAATACCACTAAACAATCACAGTACATATGAAAAAGAATACATATACCATTCCTCTCGCACTGGTTTTCAGCCTTTTCTTTTTGTGGGCGATCAGCAGTAATCTGCTTCCCACAATGATCCGGCAGTTGATGAAAACCTGTGAACTAAACACATTCGAGGCTTCTTTTACGGAGACCGCCTATTGGCTGGCTTACTTTATTTTCCCTATCCCGATAGCTATGTTCATGAAGCGTTATAGCTATAAGGCGGGAATCATCTTCGGTTTGTTGCTGGCAGCTGTCGGTGGATTGCTGTTCTTTCCTGCTGCCATGCTGAAAGAATATTGGGCTTATCTTTGCATCTTCTTCATTATCGCTACCGGAATGTGTTTTCTGGAGACAGCCGCCAATCCTTATGTCACCGTGCTGGGAGCTCCCGAAACGGCTCCGCGCCGATTGAATCTGGCGCAATCCTTCAATGGTCTGGGCGCTTTTATCGCAGCGATGTTTCTGAGCAAGCTGATTCTAAGCGGCACTCATTATACACGCGAGACGCTTCCTGTTGATTATCCGGGAGGCTGGCAGGCTTATATACAACTGGAAACGGATGCGATGAAACTTCCTTATCTGATATTGGCTCTGTTGCTTCTTGCGATAGCGGTCGTATTTGTCTTCTCTAAATTGCCGAAGATTGGGGATGAAGGAACGGCACCTGTATTCGGAAAGAAAGAAAAATTGATTGATTTCGATGTGCTGAAACGTTCTCATTTACGTTGGGGAGTCATCGCGCAGTTCTTTTATAATGGTGGACAAACAGCTATCAACAGTCTGTTTCTCGTATACTGCTGCACCTATGCCGGCTTGCCGGAAGATACGGCTACCACTTTCTTCGGACTCTATATGTTGGCTTTTCTTTTGGGACGTTGGATTGGTACAGGCTTGATGGTGAAATTCCGTCCTCAAGATATGCTGTTGATCTATGCCCTGATGAATATCCTCCTGTGTGGAGTGGTGATGATATGGGGAGGAATGATCGGACTATATGCGATGCTGGCTATCTCGTTCTTTATGTCTATCATGTATCCTACTCAATTCTCATTGGCTTTAAAAGGACTTGGAAATCAGACGAAGAGCGGCTCGGCCTTTCTTGTAATGGCGATCGTTGGTAATGCCTGTCTCCCGCAGTTGACGGCTTATTTCATGCATATTAACGAGAACATCTATTATATCGCGTATGGCGTGCCGATGATTTGTTTTGTTTTCTGTGCCTATTACGGATGGAAAGGTTATAAAGTAATCGATTAATAAATTTATTATCAAATACATATCAAATGAAAGCAGTTCAAATTATCAATCCCTCCGAAATGAAGGTGGTTGAATTGGAAAAACCGGTCGTTGGAGCCGGTGAAGTATTAGTAAGAATCAAGTATGTTGGTTTTTGTGGTTCCGACTTGAACACATTCCTGGGCAAAAATCCGATGGTGAAATTACCTGTGATACCGGGACACGAAGTAGGAGCAGTCATTGAGGAAATCGGTCCGGATGTTCCGGCAGGTTTTGAGAAAGGCATGAATGTGACCTTGAATCCATATACCAACTGTGGAAAATGTGCTTCTTGTCGCAATGGTCGTGTTAATGCCTGCGAACATAATGAAACATTAGGTGTGCAACGCAATGGAGTGATGTGCGAATATGCTGTATTGCCTTGGACAAAGATTATTCCAGCTGGCAATATTTCTTCTCGTGACTGTGCGTTGATTGAGCCGATGAGTGTCGGATTTCATGCCGTGTCTCGTGCACAGGTGATCGACAACGAGTTTGTGATGGTGATTGGCTGTGGTATGATTGGGATTGGCGCTATTGTACGTGCTGCCTTGAGAGGAGCGACGGTGATTGCGGTCGATCTGGATGATGAAAAACTGGTACTGGCCAAAAGAGTGGGAGCGTCTTACGCAGTAAACTCTAAAACAGAGAATGTACATGAGCGGATACAGGAAATCACCGCAGGGTTTGGAGCTGATGTCGTGATTGAAGCTGTCGGCAGTCCTGTGACTTATGTAATGGCTGTGGATGAAGTTGGCTTTACCGGTCGTGTGGTTTGTATTGGCTACGCCAAAAAAGAAGTCGCTTTTCAGACCAAGTATTTCGTCCAGAAAGAACTGGATATTCGTGGTTCCAGAAATGCATTGCCTGCTGATTTCCGTGCGGTAATCAACTATATGAAAGAAGGTAAGTGTCCGGTAGAAGAACTGATCTCAAAGATTGCAAAACCGGAAGATGCTTTGGAGGCAATGAAAGAATGGGCAGCTGATCCGGGAAAGGTATTCCGTATCTTGGTAGAAATGTAGATAATTTATTTTACAGAATCAACCGCTTAGCCCATTGTATTGAGAATATGAAGAAAGAATGATCCCGTTGGTTTTAAACCAACGGGTCGTTCCTTTAAAACCAAGACACCGTTCCTTTAAAACCAACAGATCTTTTCTTTTAAAGAAATTCTAGATGTTTTTTATCTGTTGAGAATCAGTGTTTTACGGACTGGCCCTAAACACGGGTCAATAAATGGTTATCATTCTTTACATAACTGCGTGGCATTAAAAGATTGAAGTATAATTTGTGCTTTTAGTCTTTAGA
>ENA-OPCD01000782-OPCD01000782.1-human-gut-metagenome-genome-assembly--contig:-NODE-782-length-26413-cov-6.461985_pt1 | contig 26413 bp, 27 predicted proteins | sample MGYA00241560_ERZ501471 | MGnify/ENA primary metagenome ERZ501471 (study PRJEB25962, sample SAMEA2042578) | human gut metagenome | biome: human gut; feature: human-associated habitat; material: faeces...
CCCGGTTAGTATGCATAAAAACATAAATCATGAGTGCTTACAGGTTTATTATAAGACAAAAAAATAGAATTGTTAAGGTGCATTACAGAATTTAATCCCGCATAGTTACTGAGATAATCCACAGCTGGAATTTAGTTTTTCATTTAAGTGCAATATAGATTTTTATAGTCATTATTATGAGAAAGAATTTAGAATTGTTTGGGTATTGATTTTGAAGTTTGTATATCCAATTTCTATATTTTAGTATTTAATAGTCATTATTATGAGAGCAGATGTAGAATACCATTATATTATTAATTTTTAGTCACATTATTAATGGACATGTTTCATAAATCTGTAATATATTTTCTATTATAATGATAATTCAGATATGCTGTATTAACCGGTTGTCTTTCCACCCTGAAATACATTTAAGTATATAGCTTTAACAGCACTCTCGATATATAATTTGTTTCACAATTAAAATTTCTCTTACCGCATATGGGTTTAATATGAGTTCCGATGGGTTTAATGTATGTAAATTCTATGTTCCAAGGGGTTCAATATATATTTTTCCTTGTTTTTTCCTGTTTTTCATCCTTTTTTATCTTAAAAGAAGAATCTTTTCCAAGAAAGCAAGGCTTTTTAAAACACCCCGAACTACAAAAAAGCCTCAATAAATAAGACAGAAGATTACTCTCCTGTCTCATTTATTTCGATATTTTTATTTTCTTGCTCCACATCCAGAACAATACTGATATGCTGCAGAATCCTGCACCCATACTTGTTGTGTTTCAGCATTGTGATGTTTTGTACCATTCTGAACTTGTCCAGTACGATATCCTAATCCCGAATCAACACTATGATCAACTGCTTCATCTGGTGTTAGGCATGTATAGCCATCTGGAAAAATATAACCTGTTACATATATCGGTTCATCATATGCTTCTTTTATTGTCTTTGTAATATAATGACCTGTTGCAGGTTGTGTTACCCAAGTATGCGTATGAACAGGTTTTGCAGGTTGGGACGCTGTATTCCCTGCGTTACCAGTATTTGACTGACTTGGCTTCGATACTGGCTGAGATGATGTATTCCCAGAATTTCCAGAATTTGACTGACTCGGTTTTGATGTTGACTGTGTATTATTTGTAGTTCCATCTGTTTTTTTTGTCTGTTGTGTGTCATCTTTTTTCCTATTATCCTGTTTTTTATCAGATGAAGATTTACTTCCTTCATTTTTTTTATCTTTCGAATCTTCAACACTATCTGGTTCTTTTATCTCTTCCGTTACCTCTGTGCCATCGGATTTTGCTACTGTATCATTGTTATCTTTCCATACGACTGTCCCATTATCTGCTAGTTCCTGTGCTTTTTTTTCATCTACTACATCAATTTTTTTCTTTACATTAATAGTTTGTAATTCTTTAGAGTCCTGTTCTATTTTGTTAGTTTTATCTTCTTTTTGCGATGCTTGATATTTTTCATAAGCTGTCATATTAACAGTTATTTTATAATTGATAATATATGTGCCGACTTGATCTAATTTGACATCCTTGGATTCTGATGTGACTTTTTTTATAATTTTATTATCATAATTCAAGCCATGCAAATAATCAATATTCTTCGCATTTTGAAGAATATAATGATCTTTCAACCCGGTTATGATATTCTTCAAATCGTCTTCTTTTAAATTCTTAACAGTTTTCTTCTGCTCATGCACACTTGTTTTCTGTTCCATTTTTTCAATCTTTTTTTCTCCACATCCAGTCATCATTCCTGCTGCTAATGTTATTGCTATTAATATTCCAAATGTTTTTTTAATTCCTTTATTTTTCATAAATTGTATTCTCCTTTTTTTCTTTCAAAAAATTTATTAGCATATTGGTACATTTTTTACACAAATCATATTTTTCCTTTGGCTTATCTGGGTAATATGAAATTTCTAAAACTGAATCCTGTATTACATTGCTATAAGCAAAAGTTTCATTACTATCAGGTATCTTTTCTGATGCTAAAATATAAAATTCTCCACACCTATCACATTTTTTTGCATTAGCCATTTTTTGATACTCCTCTTTCTGTTTATTTAAGAAATGCAGCCCAATAAATGAACTGCATTTCTTCTCTATAGGAAACAATTATTTATGAAGGATCTCATTGCAACCATCACAGTATTCGTATCCATCCGCATCTTTTACATATACCTGTTTCGTTACTGCGTTATGATGGATTGAACCAATCTGAACTGTACCGGTACGATATCCTAATCCGGTATCAACGCTATGATCAACTGCTTCATCCGGTGTAGTGCATGTATAACCATCTGGGAACACATAACCTGTACCCCAAACTGGTTCTTCATATTCTGGTGTAATTACAACCGTATCATAATGTCCTTTCTCTGCGACTGAAACCCAATGATGAACATGCTGTTCTGGCTTGCTTGGTGTCTCCGGCTGATCTGGTGTCTCTGGCTTGCTTGGTGTCTCTGGCTTGCTTGGTGTCTCTGGCTTGCTTGGTGTCTCCGGCTGATCCGGTGTCTCTGGCTTGCTTGGTGTCTCCGATCCTGTTTCATCCTTTTTGTCATCGTCCTTGGATGTTTCATCTTTCTTGCTGTCATCTTTCTTATCATCTTTTTTAGATGTATCATCTTTCTTAGATGTATCATCTTTCTTGGTTTCTTCTACTTTAGAATCATCCTTAGATGTATCATCTTTTTTGATATCAGATGGCTTTGAATCTTCATCCTTTTTCGTGGATCCTGTATTTACAATCTCTGTTTTTTTATCCTCATTCTTTTTCACTGTTGTATTTGATGTAGTCGTATTCTTCTTTACGGATGATGAAGTTGTCTGTACATTAGAAGATGCTGCCTTTTTTGCTGCTTTTGTTGCCTGAGCATCAGCGTCTTTATTGTTTAAAGCAATTGTATATACAACCTCTTTTTCTGATGTATCATTATCTGCGCTGTTCTCTGCCGGATCTTCGTTTTTCTGATCTGATACAGTATCATCCGTATTACCAAGAGACAAATCAGGACTTCCAATTCCTTTTGCACTCTGCTCTACTTCATCTGTATCAAGATCAATAGATTTCTTATTTGTACGTTCCTGTTTTACTGTTGAGGTATCGGCTTTTGCAGATTTACTATCTGACTGATTTGCACATCCAGCTGCCATACTCATTGTCATTGTTCCTACCATTGTTGCTACTAACATTTTTTTGAATTCTCTGTTTTTCATGTTGAAATCCTCCATTTTTCTTAGTTGTAATAAATATGTTTCCTTTGATTTGTACTGAGAGATAAATTGTTTTATCTAACTCTCAACCTTTACACTTATAGAGTGTCAGTTCCATTTTTGCTGTCCGATTTCTGGACAAAATTTTTCATACCTCCTTTTTCCCTTATTTTTCAAGGGTTTTCAGCTTTTCTTCTTCCCACTCTGATTATGTAGACGGTCCAGATTTTTAAAACTATTCATCATTTCTTATTTTTCTCTCTACTTTTTTTGACGGATGGATCTCATAAAACTATTCATTTTATTGAAAAAAAATAAAAGCATCTGTCTGCAAGGATCTTCCAGTAATAATTTCATACTTAGAAGAACTACAAATAAATGCTTTTATCTTACTTTCTTTTATTTTTGTTCAATTTTCTTACATAATACAAATATGGACATCGCATATTCAGATCTTGTTGTTTGAAAGTCTGCTTCTTTTTCCCATAAGATTTGATATTCCGGGTGTGTTTCCTTCCAATCATTATATATTTTTCCCAATTTTTCTGTTGGTCTTTTTATCCATCCTAAAACGGATGCATATTCAAAATAATAATTCTGATTTGTTTCTGCAGGTTCATATACAATATCAAGTGTATCTATACTTGCCTGCCATTTACCTGGCCAAGATGTATTAAGGTAAAAACGAGGTTTTAAGTAATGGATGATCACATTATTTTCACTCAGCCATTTATTTATCTCATCCCGTTTAGAGGCGTTTAATTTAATATTACTAAATTTAAAAGAATATGTCTTGAAATTTTTTTGATCTTTCTGCTTCTGTTTTGGTTTTTGCACTACTTTTGGGGCAATTAGTTTTTCTCCACAGTAAATACAAAATCCGTCAAATATAGAAATACGTTTCTGACATTTCGTACAAACCTTAAATTGCTGCGCCCCACATTTGGTGCAAAACTTATCTCCTTCGTTTATTTCATTCCCACATTTCCAGCAAAACATAATTTTCACATTCCTTTCTTTTACTTATACTATTATACTTTGTAAAAACAGACAAGCTTTTCTGTATATTTATTGGATTGTATCCTCTTCCCGTCTGTTTAAGAAGACGTGGTGTTTATCTAAAACTATTCACTTCTCTTTTTAATTTTTGGAATTATGAACAATATGCCAGTTGATATATGTGATTTGTTGAAATATTAATCGAGGTATGAATTAATGTATTGATTGAAATATCAAAATGAAACAAAAAAATAGGAAGTAATGTATTTCCACCATCACTTCCTCTATTTAGTAACGTTTCCGTTCCCATAACCAATACGGCTTTCGGTTTCCCGAAACAAAACATCATCCTCTTCCAAAATCTGATGTAGTGTAGTATTATATTATCCCATCAAATTACAAAAGTCAAGGAATTCTAATATTTTATAGGAATTTCTTCATTATTTTGATATCAATTCTGTATAAACTGTAATTTCCCCTTATTTTCCCCTGCATTACATAATCTGACCTCGGCATCAAATGATCCATTTTTACCTTTCATTCCTTTTACCATTACAGATTCTCCAGCTAAAAGTGCTTTTATTTGATGGTCCGTGAGCTTCTTCTTCGCAACTGTACCAATAGCAAAATTACATCTTGTTTCCCGATATCCGCTACACCCATATCCCCATGCCATTTTTCTTAATGGTTTCCCACATAATGGACAAAGCAGTTCCCCATGGACATCATTAGCAAATTTCAATTTTTTTTCTTCTTTATCAATCACGATTCTTGCTCCAAACGTTTTTCCTCCATTTTTCACAAATCCGGATATGTAACCACTATCGCCTTTCTGGATTAAATTCTGAATCTGCTTTTCCGTAAGTGTTTTTGATGCAATTTTTCTTGGGATATTAAATTTACACTTATCATCCTGATAACCGGAACAACCATACCCCCATGGAAAATTCAGAAGTGCCCTGCCACAAATCGGACATTTATAATTTGAACTGTTGGATTGAAATTCTGCATCATCTGATTTTAATTCCATTATCATTTTTGTCCATTTTCGCACAGAATTCTCCAGATCAGTTATAAAGCTTGTGTAATCATCTGTACCTTTTTCAATATCATCCAGTCTTTTTTCCCATTGAGCAGTCATTACCGGAGCTTTCAAATCTTCGATAGGGAAAATAGAGATCAAGTGTATTCCGCGCTCAGTTGGTATAAGAGATTTTCCTTTTCGTTCCAGATATCTTCTTGTTTCCAGAGTGGTTACGATTGATGCCTGTGTTGATGGCCGGCCCAATCCACGCGGTTTTCCATCTGCACCGGAAGACATGACTTTTCTCAATTCAGCATCATCAATATGCTTTCCACATGTAATCATCGCTGTCAATAATGTCTGATCCGTATATCTCTTTGGCGGTTCAGTTTTTTTTGCCTCTTTTATATATTTTCCCTGTACAGACTCCCTTTCCTGTAATTTAGGCAGTAGATTTTCTCTTGGTCTTCCCAATACTTCAAAATATCCCGGTTTCAAAATTGAAATACCACAGGTTGTAAATTCCTCTCCTGATTTTTCTGTTATAATATTTGTTTTACTAAGTTGCGCTTTTGGATAGCAGATACAAATTACAGATCTTGCAATCATGTCATAAAGCTTTTTCTCATCATCACTCATCTGTCCCAAAGATAATTTTTTGGAAGTTGGAACAATTGCATAATGGCTTTCCACCTTGCTGCTGTCAAAATAATATTTATTACTGCTGTCAACCGGCTCTGTTGCATGACTCTTAAATTTAGAATAGATATCTGATGAAAAAAGCATTTGGATTACTTTCTTCATTTCCGGACCCATATCATCGGTTAAATGGCTACTGTCAGTACGCGGGTATGTAGTAAATCCTTTTTCATAAAGCGATTGAGCCAGATCTAACGTATGCTGCAGAGAAAATCCATAGACTTTATTCGCATCCATCTGTAATCCCTGCAAACTGTATAGATAAGGCTTTTCTCTCCAGAATGATTTTTCTTTTATAGACTTCACTGTAGCTGGACCTGTATCTGCCGATAATTTTCTCAAAATCTCATCTGCATCAGACTCCTTATCAAATTTCTTTACAACATGCGTTCCTTCATAACTTCCATGCTCCGAATTAAATTTCCCTTTTACCACCCAATAATCTTTCGGCTTGAAATTCTGTATTTCTAATTCTCTTGCAACAAGCATGGATAATACAGCTGTCTGGACTCTTCCTACACTTAATACATTGTTTCCTGGAAATTTCAACGTCATAGCAGTCGTAAGGTTGGCTCCTACCACAAAATCTCCGGCACTGCGTCCTCTTCCCGCTTCTATAACAGGCTTCCTTTTGATTCCATCTACAAGATTTTCTTTTCTGAATGCTTTCTGCCATTCTTCTTTGGACTGCTGATTAAATAAAGCACGCTTGAAAGGAACGCTGCAGTTCAAATAACGATAGATATAATCAAAGATAAGATCTCCCTCCCTGTCATCATCAGTCGCACAAATGATCAGATCGGAATGATCAAAAATATTTTTTATTAACCGTAATTGTTTTTCCATCCCCTTTGAACATTTCAGTTCATAGGATTCCGGGATAAAAGGAAGTGGAATATTTTTCCATTGTTTATATTCTTTATTATAATCCTGGGCCTGCTTCAATTCACATAAATGTCCGATTCCCCAAGTGACATAGGTTTCTTCACCATTATGGCGGATTTTGAAATATCCTTGTTTTGCCCTCTGTGCTTTGATCTGTTTTTCATATTTCTGTATATGATCAAAATCTACCCTATCACCGGAAGATAATACAATTGCATCCAGGGCAGCAGCTATTTTCGTTCCAACATCCGGTTTTTCTGCGAAAATTGTTATCATTCCTCTTCCAGTTCCTCCTTCTCAACAAGTTTTAATTCTTCTTTTAAGATGGTGCAAATAATTTGACGGTTCTTCTTATTTTCTTCTGTATCATATCCCGTCATTTCTATCCATAAAAGAAATAATATGTATTTTTCCAATTCCGGATAGATTCTTTGGTAAATTTCGTTTTCCGTTGGTGTATAGCTTCCAGCTTTATCTTTCATTTCCTGAAATGCTTTACAATACTTTTCATACACTTCATAGGTACATTTAATCTCTTTCAAAATTATCACTTCCTTCCTGAGTATAGTATGTCAGAATTTCTTTTTTCGCCGCCGCTCTGGACAAAATACAATTCTGTTTCTTTCTCTCTTCTGCCCTCTGCCTCTTTAGTATCCTGCATCTTCCGCAATTATTTCTATTCTTGCAGAACCAGCAGTTGTCATTATCCAAAATCCACCAAAATGGTGGCTGCGGACGCATCTTTCTTTTTGCCTTACCCATTCATCCAAGTCTCCTTTTACAGATGTCCTCCTGAAATTAGTATGTTCGAATACAGTTTCCTGATTATTCACATACAAAAAAGGCAGCCTCAAAAGACTACCTTTACATTGAAAATAAATTGTTAGATTGAAATTGATCCCATGAATGCCAGAAATTCCTCAAATCCAGATACTGTTACATAATTCTTTTCAGCTGCATTCCATGGCCGTTGCATAAGCACTGGATATTCCGCTGTTGTTCTTCTCAGGTTATGAATTCCATCATCTAAAAGCACATCTACGTTGGCTTCTTCTTTTCTTGATGTAATAATAATGTGTTCCTCCGGTATTTCTGGGAATAATTCCAACAGTCTGTTTTTACGGATTCCATGGTACTCCTGCTGCACATCTGTTACAAAAAATACATCTCCGTATTCCTGCAGATCATGTACAAATTCTACGGCTCCCGGCAATACCGGCTGTGTCTCAAAAAATTTTTTTGAGTTAAAATATTTTAGCCGTAGGTCTGCTCTTGTACCAAGAGGTCCCCATGCAGTAATTTCATCCATCTGAATTGGTGGTATCATATGCAATTCATTATTTGTAAGCTCGACAGCATACTCATTACAGGACAATATAATATCATCTACATCCAGACCAACTTTCCATCTTTTCATGTCTTTCCCTCCATTTCATCATTTGATTCTTTGTTCATAGAGTGAAAGACAGAGCAAAAAATAAGATATTTTATAGAAATATCACAAAAGCCCGGAGAAATCTCCGGGCTACGTCATGAATGCTATTTCTTTTCATTTTGTTCCATATACATTTTTTTGTATTCTTCCAATTTTTCTTCGGAAATATCAACAATCGAACAAATTGCTTTGTCCGAAAACTGATTTGCAGAAAGTAATTTAATTACAATGTTCTGTTGCATTTCTGCACGTCCTTCTGCACGTCCTTCCGCACGTCCTTCTTCCATAGCATCCTGAAATTTTAACGAAAGTGCCATATATTCCACCTTCCAATCTTCTTTTTCCCTGGCGCGTTTAACCGCTGCATCCAGGTCCTCAATAAATGAGTTTCGCTTAATCATCTCACCTCTAAGATAACTCATCAGAGCAATCATATCTTCTGTTGGATTAATGTAATCTTTTTGCCAATGATAAGCTCAATTAGATGCTTACAAAGATCCGGGTTATTCTGCATTACCTTACAGAACATAAAATCATCCTTGACACTCCCCATGCCTAAAGGCAGGGGATTCTTGCTACCTGCCAAGTGTATTGGCTGACCAGTCCATTTCTGGTAGGTCGTAGTGCAAGTTATGGGTATGCCATTACCCATCCTGGAGCAGAACATATAGTTCTCTAGGCAGTATATCTGATATTGCTATCGCCAACATACTCAGTTGAGTTACAAATATTCATTGCACCAAGCAAGTCTCGATGGATGTGGAACCCACAAGAACAAGTATAGTTTCTGTCATTGGCATGATGAACATTGCCACAGACAGGACACTTTTGGCTTGTATATGCCGGATTTACATACTCAACTTTTATGCCTGCAAGTTTTGCCTTATATTCTATAAACTGTGCAAGCCTATAGAAAGACCATATATGCAGACTATGATTGTTTTTTCGACTTGTTCTTGTCGTAGAGCGAATGTTTGCCAAACGCTCTAATTTTATAACTTTAACATCATGAGAAACAGCAGTTTTAACAATATCGTGGCTTATCTTATGGTCAATGTCCTTCATGATACGTTGTTCTTTATTGTTAATACGTTTTATGGCATCAGGCTTTTTAGCTTTACCTAGTTTCTTGCGAAGATATTTATAATGCCTGCGCATATATTTATTTTTACGGCCATTGCCATAGAACTTAACACTGCCATCAGATATATACGATACAGCAGGACACTTAATACCAAGGTCAATACCCATAACATTGCCATCGTCGGTATATTCAGGTTCAGCAACCTCATATACGATTTGAGCAACTATCTTATTGCCTTTGTAGACAATACGCATAGTTCCAAGTTTGGCATTCGCAAATATCAGTTTTTGATGATCCGTTATAGAAGTGCGGATAGCTATACGCCTCGATTTACCATTAATCAGAACTGGAAATTCAATGCAATTATCTTTAATTTTGAAATTCTGATTATTAACATAACAACACGGTCTTTTGAGAACAGGGACTGTAGGTTCTTTTATCGTGATGCTAGATTTCTGTTCAGCCAGTTTTTTGTTCTTGGCAGAAACCTTTCGGCAGTCCTTATTGTACTTATTAACAATAGACTTGGCATCACGAATACATTGATTTGTCAGAGCAGACGGAAGGCTGGCATTCACATCAGCTGTTGTGTATTTACTGATGGATGTGCCATTTGTTGCAATAGAAACAAGACTATTAACCGTATTGATATACTGGTTCATAGTTGTAACAATAAGAGATTTCTGTTCTTTTGTCATATAAAGTTTTATTGTTTCTGATAGCTGCATATTTGATACCTACACGTTTTTCTGATTTAGTCGCCTTATATCCCCATTGCTAAAGCAAGGGGCTTTACAGCGACATTTGGTAAAAGTTAATTCTTCATATTTTTTAACAGTGTTTTGAGAAGAATTTTTAACATTCATTTTCATTTTCCTCCATTCTTCATTGATATTGTTCAATAATAGAGTGGATGATATAAAATGAAATAATCTCTTACATTTATATTTTATCATGTTCTTACATCATATTACAAGAACAGCTAATAAACGAAATTAGTTTTTGAAATTCACAATACCTTTCTTCCGTTCTTCTTCCCTGACTTCATTTTCTGTCTGCTTTCGTCCTGTTTTCTTTTTAGCTTCAATAATGCTCTGATCTGCATCACTGACTGCTAATTTCTGCTGTAACTGATATTTTCTGGTATTTTGTTTAATTGAACTGTTCTTATCACTTAGCCAGTCTTTCCGCTTATTGTATTCACTTAAGACAGATGATTTGTTGGAACCGGATGTCTGTGACAGCATGCTTTTTAATGTAGAGGTTGAAGCAAGACTTTTACTACTTACTCCGCTCCGTGCTTTTGAAAAAATATCACTGATACTAATATTATTTTTTACACTGCTGAATGCAGCTGAATTTGTGGCACTGGAGTATGCCTTCTGAATGGAATCTGCCTCACTGGATAACATCGAGTTTACATTAAAACTTTCCGGGATTTCTGGTGTTTTCAGCTGCATCTGGCTTGCAATATCACCATATGTACTGTTAAACAGATCCATACAGTTTCCTGACTGTCCACTTAAATCGGAGTCTGCATAGGTTGCTTCCATATCGGAAGCCGCCACTGCATATTTTAAATTTGTGATGCTCATATCATTGTTACTACTGTCAAAAAGGGATCCCATATCCGACATATCAAATAAACTGCTTGAATCCAACTGCAGTGGGCTGTAATTTTTAAACAGTTCAGAGAATGAAATCCGCTCTCCATTTTGCAATTTCTGGTTCATTTCCGAAAACATCTGATCTGTACTATCTCCAAACAAACTGCCAAATATAGAATCTAAACCGTTATCTGTAGTTGAATCACTGCTGATATCATCCGAACTGGAGGCTAACGTATTCTCTATTGATTTCATCATTTCATTGACCTTTTCATCCGTATTTGCAGTCTGATCTTCCGTCTGCAATGCATCTGTATTATTTGTTGCAGAGTCTGTAGCAGACTGTACTGCTATTTCAGATGTATGATCCAATGCTGCTGCAGAAACACAACTAAAACTCCCAACAGCCATCGATAGTGTTAATAAACTCACAACTACCATTTTTTTCATAGAAACCACTCCTTTCCATTTTTATTCAATGTTAGAGTGACAGATAATAAAGGAAATATTTTTTGTCCAGAAAAAAAAGATTGAAAAATTTTCTGACATACTATCTTTAGGATGCTAAAAGGAAAGGAGAAAACCGATGCAAAATATGGGACTTCTTATGGAGTATGAAGATATACTCCTTAAAAAGAGAAAGGACTTTTCTGCAACCTATATAGGGCAGAATGCTTCACAAAAAGATATTAAAGAGTTGTTTCAATATGTTTTTGAAAATCTATTGGAATGGACACCGGAAATGGCCAGAGATTATCTTACGATGGATATCATTCAAAAGCTACATTTGATGAGACCATTAAGGAAATTGGAATATCCGCCAGAGATTAATATTGACCAGGATCTATTCAGTGTTGCCTGGATGGTTTATCCGGAACAAATTCATATTTCCAGACATGAGCTTGTTTTAAATGTTTATCAAAAAGTATTAAGTGATAAACTGATAAAATATCCTAAAAAATTCTTCTTAGAAGCAGATGGCGAAGTAAATGCCTGTATCTGTCTATTATATGCCATTAATCAGGAGATGCCCTCACATAATATTGAAGATTTATATGCATTTTTTTGTAACAGGCCAAAAGTAACACGATTTCTAAGAAACGTGCGTTTGAATGCTCCATGCCATTCAATATTCGAGTATCCTATCGATTTTTTGCATGCAGCATTGCCAGATAATCAAAAAAATGAATTATGTTACCGCTATGAACGTTTCAAAATGTTGTTAAAAGAACAAAAAGATATTATAAAAAAAAGGAATGAGGTCTCTTCCGAACACGAAGTAGAAACTAAAGAACCAATCCATGCCAAAAAGAAGAGAACTAAGGGAAAAAGCGGAAAGCAAAATAAATAATGCAAAATTTGAGAAAGGAGGCCCGCTTTCCTTATGCGGGAACGAAGAATCTCCTTTTATTTTTATGGAGTACTCTCGTTTATTTATCGATGAAATACCGAGTGAATGGAATTGAAATTCCTCTTGACCGAAAAGAAACGGCCGCTGCAAAGCGTATGGTTGCAAAGTTTATGGAGGAAGTTGAAAAAAACTCAAAAGATACAGGAAATACATCTTTATATTTCACCACACTGATCTTAATGCAAGTCTTGTCCCAGGAAGCATTAGATCATATAGATAGTGAAACCTTACAGAAATATATGGAAGCATGTGAAAAAAAGAGAAAAGAAAGCCTGCCGGATTAATTCCGACAGGTTTTCTTCTTACATGATGTACGGAGAAGCAACAACTGTTTTTCCTTCTTCTGCTTTATAATAACACAGATAAAGATGCTCTTTTGCACGTGTCATTGCGACATAAAACAATCTGCGCTCCTCTTCCAGTTCTTCCGCTGTCTCAGCTTTTGGAGAAGGGCATACCCCTTCCACACAATCAATGATGAATACATGTTTCCATTCCAGTCCTTTTGAACCATGCATAGTGGAAAGCATAATGCCATCCTTGTTCTTAAGGGTTTCTTTGAGTTCCTTATTGTATTTTACGATATATTTTCCCCATTCTACCCAATCATTATAGGTAGAAGCATCATGCTGGTATTCTTTCCAGATTGAAGACAAATCCCTTACTTCCATGTTTCGGAAATCCGCATAATCTTCCAGATATTTCTTATATTTGCCTATGCTATACAAGGATCTTAAAAAATCAGATGGTTTTTTCCCTCGCAGATTTTTCAGCAGCATAAAAAACAGATCTATGTTTCCTTCTGCTGCATTTAATTTCCACGGTTCCTTTTCCTTTGCGTAAACAGTCGCTTTCATTGCTCTTCGATTTAAACCATGAACAATATAGTCGTATCCGAATAAATATCGGTTAGGATGATTAAGAACCCGTGACAGATCTCTTCTCGCATCACTGCTTTTATTATCCAAATGCTTATTTGCAAGTCTGTAATAAGCCTGCAGATCCTGAAACATCCAATGTTCATACTTGCTCTGAATTTTTTCATTGGATTGAAAAGGTATCTGATTCCGGAATAAAATTGCAGCCATTTTTTCTGCCTGACGGTTAGTTCTAAATAATACAGCAATATCTGCTGGATTCTCACCATCATTTAACAACTTCTTAATTCGGCTGTATATCTTCAAAATTTCATCTTTCTTTTCTTCTGTAACAATATACTCTACTGCTCCATTTTCTGGCTTAAACCCGATAAAATCTTTTTGAAAACGGTTGGTATTCGATTTAATCACTCGATCCGCTTCAGATATAATTTTTTTACCAGATCGATAATTGGTACTCATTTTAACCATCTTCGATTTCGGGTATTCCTTTTGAAAATTCAACATAATTTCTGGTTTAGCTCCCCGGAATGCATAGATTGACTGATCATCATCTCCAACAACCGCAAGATTCCCATCTTGACCAGCAAGAAGGTAAATAATATCTTTCTGAATCAAATTTGTATCCTGATATTCATCCACTTGGATATAACGATACTTGTTTCTAAGGAAATCCAAACACTCTTTGTCATTTATCATAATTTCATACGCTTTCTGTAACATATCATCAAAATCAATCAAGTGCAATTCCTCTTTGTATTCTTGATAACCATTAATTAGTTTCAGAAAAAGTTTTTTGTCTTTCGTACATTTCGGCTTATAGGAATTAAGATCAATACTGTTATTATTGATCACAGATATCTCCGTAATTAAACCAGTAATGAATTCATTGATATCGTTAATTCCTTTCTGTTTCCGCAACACTTCATAAAAATATTCTCTCGGATCAGAAAGGATGGATTCTTTCGTATATCCTCCGAATTTTTTTAAGATAGACATACACATAGAATGAATCGTTGAAAAAGTGACCGCATCCATTCCAAATTTCTTCTGATACCGGGTTTTCATTTCCTTTGCTGCTGCCGAAGAAAAAGTAACCATTAAAATTTGCTGTGCCGGAATTTTTGCTTCATTGATCATATAATGAATTCGCCGAAGCAACGTTGTTGTTTTACCGCTGCCAGGGCAGGCAACAACAAGAAGCTGCCCATTTACTGTATGTATGATTTCTTCCTGTGCATTATTTTTTTCCATAATTAATTCTTCTCCTGTATTAGATTTGATACAGCGATTTCTTCTTTTCCTCCCCTCATCGCATAAATGTATCTGTAAATAGAGTGATGTATTTCCGACAAAATAAAAGAGCCAACTCCGGCTCTTTTAAGATCTTTTCTCCCGATATATGACCATGGCACTCATGTTATCCGGATATTTGATGATATTTTTAGAGGCATCTATTAGATTTTTTGCAGCTTCCATGCAGTCTTTCGATTCTAAAATAATAGTTGTCATTGCATCTGGCTGAACCGCATAATGTAAGCCGTCCGTAGACATCAAAACAATATCATTTTCTTTTAATTTACCATGAAGGATCTGGATGTGTGGTTTTAAAAGAATCCCTAACCCGTCTGTAATTACCAGACGGTCTGGATGCACATGATAAGTTTCAAGATCAATTTTTCCATCATTGAGAAGTTCCGCAGCCTTTGTCTGATCCCTTGTCATCTGCGTCAGCATACTGTTTCTTAAAATATATAATCTTGTATTCCCAGTATGCCCCATATAAAAGGTTCCATCCTGACAGAACAAACAGCATGTTACACTGGCTGCATAACCATAATATCTTTCCTCATTTCCCATTTTAAAGCCGCCGAGAACACGATTTGCACTAAGCATTGCACGCTTTATAAAGAATTCTGGGTTCTGTAAAAATAATTCTTCATTTTCTTCATAAATTTCTGTCAATGTTTCCAAAATAACAGATACTGCAATAACTGCCGGCTGCGGAAATCCTTTCTGGGATCCTGCCCCATCTGCTACTACACAAAATAAATTGTCACCAAATTCCCGGTATTGTACATAGTCTTCCTGACTCTCACGTTCTACACCAATATCCACGACTGCTCCGCATATGTATTTACTCATCTTTAATTTCCTCCAACTGCTCACTTACTGTTTCATAAGATGCCATATAGTCTGATAAATGATCGATCAATGTTTCATGCGCGGCGATATATTTATAAGCCAATGCTTTTTTATCGTCTGCATTCTTTTCTGCCATTGAAATCAAATCGTCAAATGCCTGATAGCATTTTTCTACAGATTCACAGCCCTTTTTTGTAGCATAATTATGTGTACCGGTTCTAACCGGATGTGCTTTTTTTTCTTTCTGGTACATCCCTTTCATAATCGTCAGTTCATCCTGCTTTACCGATAAATGATTCAGGAAATCATCTTTTGTGATTGTACCATTCAAATAAAGCGTCATGATATCATCCATGGAATCCGTATATGTTTCCATCTGTTTTACATAAGATTCCTGCTCTGCAAACCATTCTACACCTGTCATTTTCTTTGATTCTTTCCAAAAATAATGACCTACAGATATGCCAGTTAGTGCACATAACAGAATAAATACAATTATGAGAATTTTCTTTTTACGCATCTTACCACCCCTTTTTGTCTTATATTATTAGTTTGACAGAAACTGCTATCAGCTTTGCAGGGATACACTATTACAGAAATGGATACATTAAAAAAGGACCTCATTTCCAGGTCCCTTTTTGTTAAACTGTGAAATCATTTCTCATTTCAAGGTTTGGGTTCTTTTGTATCATCTTTATTCAACTCTTCCGACTGATCAAGCGATCCCGATTCCTGATCTTCTACGGTATCAGGTTTCTCTTCTTCTTTGGTAACAGTCGATATTTCTTCTTTACCCATTCTTTTTGATACAATAATCACTATCACAATTCCCGCAAGTACAATTCCTCCTATAATCAATCCTAACTGTACTCCACGATTGTCCGATACGGTTTCTTTCGCCTTCTGCGCTGCACTTTCATGTCCGCCAGGTGATTCATCCATAATGCCATCATCTGTAGATGCCACCTGATCTTTAATATTCTGGTTATCTGTTGTATCATCTGAATTTTCAAAATCCTGAATATCTGTTGTCTGGATACGTTCAGAATTTAAACCGGCAAGTGAAGTACTTTTCTTTGTTGCATTGGGATTTGAAAATGTGTTAATGCTGTTTTTTGTTGCTTTTGCACTCTGCAGATTAACACCTGACAGATCAACTACGGTTTCTTTTTTGGTATCTGTATCATCGGAATCCTCCTTAATCAGATCCAGACTTGTGACTGTATTATTCTTTTTTACTGTTGTCTGATGGTTGTTCTTTTTCGTATCAGTTCCAGTCGTATCTGGAAGAGTTGGAGTTTCCGGTGTATCCGGCTGTTCCGGCTCTGATGGAGTTTCCGGTGTGTCCGGCTCACTTGGAGTTACTGTCTGCTCCTGATATTTGATTGGCATTGCATTACTATCTGCTTTAAATTCACAGCCGTTTCCACATACCGCAAGTACACTTACACTGACCTTGTTATCTCCAGACTGATTTACGGTATTTCTCATATCAATCACCATATCCTGTGACTGAGAGAAGAAATCACCATTTTGTGTAATATCCATGGAGATATTTGCTGCCTTATCATTTACATAGATTTTTGAATTACGTGTATCCATCTGATTTCCATTGACATAAAGCTTATAGCTTGCATTATCAAATTTAGGCAATGTGATAGAATCAACAAACATTCTCGCTGGAATATTGAAAGTTACATGATAAGAATTCAGCTGTCCTGCTTTCAGACTTCCCTGTAAATTTTTGATCATCATAGCAGTACTGCCAAGATAATTGACCTGATCAGGGTTCACCTGCACATATGGAGAAGCAACTGTATAATCATTTGCGATTGTCGTAATCACTTTTTCACATACGGCATTTCCAGAATAAGTATCATCTGGCCAAACGCTTCCCTTTACTTGCACTGTTTTACCAGATTTTCCTGCATAGATTATACCGGATAAATCAACATCCTTGATATTATGTGTTTCGGTCGTATCTTCCTGAGTTCCGGCCTCATTAGCCGGATTCATCTCAATCCAATCAATGTTGCTGTAATTTTCCAATGAAACCGTTGCATTCTCATCAGCTTCGGTAGTCATAACTGGGGATTTTGTATCTTTTGAATATGCAGTAATCTTAATCTTACCTGTATAATTATCCCAATCACCTACTTTAAGCTCTTTTGCATAAAATCCTCTGTCATATTCGATTTTTAATGCAGTATTTTTATTTTCATCTGTATAATTTATCGTGTATTTTTGCTGAGATTCTTTTCCGGTAATTTTATCAATTTTTTGCGTAATGGAAAGATCCGTATCAGCTGCATGTGCAGAGGAGGTAGATATTCCAAATGCAAGTGTAATCGCCGCAAGCATACATAAAGGTTTAAATGTATTCTTATGCATTTCTTCTTTTCCTAACATCTTAGAATATAGCGGAATCGATGTTATTCTCCTTTCCTGATATATTTCCGCACAGAATTTCTGTCTTCACTTATAGTATGTAAGAAAAGATATTACATATATACTCAATCTTCCTTATGCACACAAGCATCAAAATCTCAAATTTTGTCATAATTTTATTAATAACACTATTTACCTGTCGCCTATGCAACAAAATGTAGCATATTTTTTTTCATCTTTGTTTTTTTTAATGCATGAAAATGTTATATTAAAACAAACAAAAATGAAACACATAATTTCACAGTAAAAATTGAGGAGTGCACACAATGAACAAAAATTATTTTTCTTTACTTAACGAGGGGTCTGTTCAAATGCATGGTTTTGAGCACCTCTCAGACACATTTTACGTAAAACCGTTGGTTACGAAAAATTCATTAACTATTTATGCTACACCACATAGCGATTGTATGGAGATCATGCTGGATGCGAATCGCAAAATAAAAACAGAAGGAATTGAATTCCTTTTTCGCAGATTTCATATGTTGGATTATTATTTTATTTATGTTGAACCAACGCATAGTTATCTGGCAACAAATATTCCTGTAGAAAAGTAACAATAAGTCAAGATATAAGAATACAAAAAGGGGCTGCCGCTTCACGATTTATTAATCGTTAAAGCGACAGCCCCCTTATCTTTTGCTTATTTTATAAATTTTTCATCCTCTTTAATATCTCTTGATAAAACATCTCCTTATTATCAGCTCTTTTCAAATTTTCAATTACTTGTCCATCTTTTAAAAAGATAATCCTTTTACAAAAACTAGCAATCATAGGATCGTGAGTTACCAAAAGAATTGTTTTTCCCATTTCTCCATTTATGCTTTCCAAAGTACGCATTACAACTTCTGAAGAATTTGAATCCAAATTTCCAGTAGGTTCGTCTGCTAAAATAATTTGAGGATTATTAATTAATGCTCTGCAAATGGCAACCCTTTGTTTTTCTCCACCAGATAACTCATATGGTTTTTTATTTAGCAATTTATTAATATTAAATTTTTTTGTTAGATTTTCACAAATTTTCTTGCTTTCCTCTATTTCTGCTTCATCTAATATTCGTGGAAGCAAAATATTATCTTTTATCGATAAACTGTCCATAAGACAAAAGTCCTGAAAAATAAAAGAAAGTTCTGTTCGTCTGATTTTTGCCAGTTCTGTTCCATATATTTCTTTTGTATCTTTTCCTTTATAAAACACCGTTCCTTTTTCAGGTTTATCAAGCATCCCTAGAACTTTTAATAATGTTGTTTTTCCACATCCTGAACGTCCCATAATACCAACAAATTCTTTGGGTTCTATCTGAAAAGAAATATTTTCTAATACAGGACAACTCACTTTTTCCCCCTTACTCGATATATAATTATAACCTTTTTCCAAATGATCTACTGCTAAAATGTTTTGATATTCTACCGGCTTCATCTTTACTCCTCTCTTTCAATTCTTATAATATTTCTAATTCCAAAACAAATACTAATAAAAAGAAAAAGAAATATAATTCCAGTTATCGTCCCCATTAATTTCACCGCATATTGCTTGATCCATTCTAGCGATAATTTCTTTAAATATACCTCTGTCCCCATAAAAATAGTTGAAATTACTACTCCAAATATAATTGGAATTCCTCCTGTCCAAAAACTTTCTTTCATAATACTTTTTCTTATATTCCTATGCGTCATGCCTCCTTGAGAATAAAATATATATTTCCCTTTCTGTTCTGGGAAATCACATTCCATCTTAATGCTTAAAACAAAAAAGGAACATATTAAAAGAACGAATATATTAATAATTGCCGCCGATACATTAATAATTTTTGTTTTACTTATTTGTAACAATAAATTTTTTTTCTCGTAAACGATTCCGCTCCCATTTGTATAAGCACATATTTCTTCAATAACCTTCTCATAATTTTTCGGTATCTGCACCATAACTATAAGGTTGGGACCCTCAACCCTATTACATACCTTTTGATAATATGAATCTGAGAACACAATAATATGTTCCGAAATTTTATTTCCAAACACACCTGTAAGAATTTTTTCTTCTTCTCCTACAATATTAAAAGATGTATCAAATTTGTTACTTGGCGTAGGGACTCCAGTTATATACTGCCATAGATCATCCTTTGCTTCCCCCATATAAATTCTTGGTTTCTTTGTACCAAAATCAATTCCCAAATAATTTCTTTCTGATCTTTCTCTCTGATAAACAACATATATTTCATTGTCTTTCAAATCTAATGATTCTTTTGTCCATTTTTCATATGCTGAAGCAGAAATTCCCATATGCTCCCCTTGATCAGTTGTTGTCACTCTAATACAAGGTTGTTTTTTTACTTTTATCTCATACTTTTGTTTCAGTTCGTCTATAAATGCTATATCTTTGTCACTTGCCATCCATACTACATCATAAGGATAATTCTGTGGTTCATTAACCGGAATATTATCGAATATAACTATAGAAAACCCATATAATGTAACTATAATAAATTCAGTAATTATAAAAGACATATTAATATTATAAAAAAATCTATGATACCAATTATCTAACCATGTAATTTTTTTATAATATTTATTTTCCTTTTTTCTTAGATAGCACAAATAATATGCCCCTATAGAAATCATTCCCAACAGTATTCCAATACTCAACAAAATTAACGGTATCCCTTTTGAAACTTTTCCCCAATAAAACCATAAACTAATATACGCAAGAAAAATAAATGTCATTCCTAGAATAAACACTTTAGGTCTTGTTTTTACAGGTTTTCCACTTTTTTTCCCACAAGACAATAGAGAATCCATCCCCAAGCAAGAGATTGCTTCATCAAACACAATAAACAAAAGTCCGAAAACACAAAAACCGATAATTATAGTCATCCGGAAAGGCGAAAATCCATAATTTATCTCTGTAAAAATTATATTTGCAAAGATTTTTTCCAGTTCAATCTTTATAATTTCAGATAATATTGCCCCAAACAATATTCCGCCTAATATAGAAATCACAACAATTCCTAAATATTCACATCCAATAAATATGTACTTATGCCGTTTCTGAATTCCCATTACATCTAGCAAAACATAATCATAAGATCTTTTTCGTATATACGAAAAAATAATCAGAATCATCATAAAAACCAGAAGAAGGTAAGTTATTGAAAAATCAAAAAAGCTATAACTTTCTTCCGCATTACCTGTTATCTGTCCATCAATTATCCACTGTAAACAATCACTTAAAGAATTTGATAAAAAGATAATTGTGACCATGAATATACCACATATTAGTACAAGTATATAATCTTTCCAATGATTTTTTAAACCACCAAAAAAAACTTTTTTCACGGTAATCCCCTCCCCTGTTCTTTTACTAATTTAGCATTTTAATAATATTTTCTCTGAATTAGTATAATATGTATAATTCTGGTTATTCATCTATAATTATAAACATATCTTCAATTGTGACATTAAATACTTTTGCAATTTTCGCTGCTAACACTAATGATGGATTATAGTGTCCATTTTCTAAATGACCTATTGTTTCTCTTCTCACTCCAACTAATTGAGCCAACTCCGTTTGACTCATCTTATTTTGTTCTCTAAACTCTTTAATATTTGTTATTATCATATATGTCTTCAACACTCTTTCGTTCTTGTTTTCCGTACCATGCTAACATTACAATAAAAAACAAAAGCGCTATTAAAAATATTATTCCAAATCCTCTGATAATTGAAATTCTTATCGCACTACTAGATATATTATATTTTTCCAATATTGTAATTAGAATAATCATCACACTATTTAAAATAATCTCCAATATAAACGCTCTAGTTGCTGATTTTCTTATATTCAACCAAAATAATTCATCAGCTGGCATATTTCTATATGTAAAAAATATGAAATATATCAAGAACAATTGCAACATAAAATCTCCTGTATTAATACCTATCACTCCCACTATTCCTAACCATCCAAGATAGGATATCGGATTAATTCTTTTTTTCATATTACTCCTCCTTGTTATATATTTATAACATTTATTGTTATAAATATATAACAAGGAGGAGATTCTGTCAATAGAGTTTATATATATCCATATCCCACTATCACTATTGCCACCATATTGCTTGTATTTCCTTCAATCGTATTCACTCGTCCATTCGCTACATTCACAACAATCCCTACATGGTCCACCTGTCCATCCTTATTCCAATCAAAAAAGATAAAGTCTCCTGCGGATGGTGTATAGCCTTTTCCTTTCCATCTTCCTTGTCCCTGAAACCAACTTGCTCCTACAGCACAGCTTGAGAACTTCAATACTTGTCCAGATGCAACCATTCCACTTTGTTCTGCACACCATGATGCAAAACAGGCACACCATTCTACCCGGCTGTCAAATCCATACCAGCTTCAGAACTTCTGACCACCACTGTTTCCAAGCTGCCCCATTGCAACCGATACGATCTGCTGATTTCCAAACAAACCAGAAAACAGGCTGCCACCGGAATAATACCGCATCACATGGGGAACGTATTGGGGATCTCCGTAACTGCTCCATCCTTGCGAAGCTTCCTGTTCCTGTGAAAATTGTAAAGCATTGGCTTCTGTGTATCCGCCTCTTTGCAGCGCCCATCCTATGTATCCGTTTCCATAGTTATATCCCTGTCATGCAAGTCTTAACTTATCCATATCCTGTGGGCTGCTGCATCCTGCCTGACTGATACAGTCTGCAAAGGTCTGCACTCCCACCTCTATCGAATAATTCGGATCGGTAATAGAACCGGGACTGTGTGAGAATCTTGTATTATACAGACTTTCCGAACACTGCATCGGGTCTGTTCCCCTGCCTCCAGATTTCTGCATCATGATGGCCTGAATCGCAGATACATATTCCAGGATAGTAGCCGTGTCGCTGTGATAACTCCCTGCGGTTCTGCATGATTGCTTCATTGAGGTGGGCTTCTTTCCTGTCAAGCACTTTTTCTTCCATACGTTCCAGCCCATCTTCAATTTTCTGAAGGAAGCTCATATCCTTCTCAATCAGATGATTAAAAAAGGCAAGCAGAAAATCCTGAATAGAGAACCCCTCATATAGTTCTTCCCGAATCTGTTCCACCATGTTCGGCAGTTTTGCATCATCACTCACAAACCACAGCATGTTCTGATACAGCAGGAATCCAAAAAGGAACGGCTTCTGCCTGTGCCCATCTGTCAACGGTGACCGGATAATTCCCTGAATACAATTATGAAAGAACTCTACTTTGCAGTATTTCTCACAGTTCAGACTGTGAAGCAGCTCCTTTTTACAGGGATGCAGGATTTCACTTGCTTCAAATTCCTTTAGTGTTGCTGCCAGTATCAGACACGTATTCTCTTGCTGGTTTTCTGTTCCATCCCAGCCCATTTTTCCCTGTATCGGTTCTTCCTGTATGGTTCCCATCCGGGTATCCAGTATATATTGTTTCATCACCGTCACCTCTCGTTCATTTTCTCTCCAAATAGCACAAGAGCGGAGGAGCATTTCTTCGCTCCCCCGCTCACCTGTATCTTCGCATTAGCCTTCAATGGCAATGTATTTCTTTTCTTCTACTGCCGGTTTATCTTTCTTCGGAACAAGCAGTTTCAGAATACCATGTTTAAACTCTCCTTTGATATCCGCTTCCGTAACATTCTCTCCTACATAGAAGGAACGCTCGCAGGCTCCGGCATAACGCTCCCTGCGGATATATTTTCCGGATTTCTTCTCCTGCTCATCCTTGTCCAGGCCTTTCGCCGCACTGACGGTCATATAACCGTTGTCCAGTGAAACCTTGATCTCGTCTTTCTTGAATCCCGGAAGATCCATTTCCAGTTCAAAGCCGGAATCTGTCTCTTTGATATCAGTCTTCATCAGGCGTTTTGCATTGTGTCCGTACAGTTTTCTTTCTGTCTTTCTCAGATCTCTATCATCAAAGAATGGAAAATCACTCATAAAATCATCAAACAAATTTTCTCCAAAAATACTAGGCATTAACATACGTCATTCCTCCTTTTTATGAACCTGTCATGTCAGCCGGTCTTCCTTTGGAAGTCCGGCAGATTGAACATCTATGTCATGAATACATTATCCTTCAATGGCAATGTATTTCTTATTTTCCACAGCCTTCTGCTCTTCTTTTTTCGGAACCAGCATCTTCAATGTACCGTTTTCAAATTTGGCTTTGATATCTTCTTCAGTTACCGCATCACCAACATAAAAGCTTCTGCTGCAGGAACCAGTGTAACGTTCACGACGGATGTACTGTCCTTTATCATTTTTCTCTTCCTTCTTGGAATCTGAAGTAGCACTGATTGTCAGATAACCATCCTTCAATGCTGCCTTTACATCTTCCTTTTTTACTCCCGGAAGGTTCATTGTAATCTCATATCCATGTTCGGTATCCTTCACATCCGTCTTCATCAAACCATTTGACTCCGCTTCATTTTTTACGAATGGATAATCAAAAAAATCATCAAATAAGTTTTCTCCAAAAATACTAGGCATTAACATAAGTCATCTCTCCTTTTTTCTATGCATGTTTACCTTGTTTCTTTGGAACTGGGATGTTATAAGAAACTCAAGAGAATCTTTTTAACTCTCTTTGTTGTTCCTTCTTCTTTGTTCTATATGTACTATAGCACGTACATTAGCACTCGTCAATAGTGAGTGCTAATATTTTTGTGAACTTTCTGTGTCCCTTAAATGAAAAACTAACTTCCACCTTTAGTCTGTTTTGCTCTACATTAGGAACTGGGGGTGGAAGTTAGTCTTGCAATCGTTTATTCTATAAGAAATACCAGGGCTCCTCCCTGGTCATATCCTCCAACTACCGGAAATGGGATATTTTTATTGTATAGGAGGATTCATTTATGTCTACTAAAGCTACTGGAAACAAAAAACACCTTACCCTTGCTGATCGTGCTGCCATTGAACATGGTATCAGCCGTGGGGAAAATTTCACGCAGATTGCCTGCAGAATCAACAAGGATTCTTCTACCATTTCCAAGGAGATTCGGCGTCACCTTTTCCGGGTTCCTCATTTTCAAAACGAAACCCAGCGGAAGCGCTCAGAATGCGAGCATTTTCAGAACTGTGTAAAGCAGCATATCTGCGGGAATCAGACTTGTAATTCCTTATGCTGGAAATGCCGCCCTAAGCGCTGTTCCATGTATTGTCCTGACTTTACTCCCAGACTCTGCGAAAAGTTAAAAAAGCCCCCCTACGTGTGTAATGACTGCCCTCAAATACGCAACTGTTCCCACGACTTCTATTTCTACAGGGCCAATTATGCCAACGATATTTACAGTGAAACAAAATCTTCTTCACGGTCTGGGATTAACCAGACTCCTGAGTCCCTGGAACAGCTGGACCGTCTGGTTTCCCCTCTGCTTCTGCAGGGACAGCCTTTGTCCCATATCTTTGCTTCTAATCAGGAATCCGTCCCTTGTTCTATAAGGACCCTCTACAACTATATAGACCAGGGATACTTCACTGCAATCAACCTCGACCTTCCCCGGAAGGTCCGCTACAAAAAACGTCGGCAGGTCCGCAGAGAACCTGACAACACTGGATATAGAAAAGACAGATCCTATCAGGATTTTGAGAGATATCTGGAAAAGTTTCCAGATACAAATGTGGTGGAATTAGATGTGGTGGAAGGTGCCGGGGGAAAATCAGAACAAGTACTGTTGACCATGCTTTTCCGTAATTGTAGCCTTATGCTTATTTTTCTTATGGAGGCTGACAGGAAGGACAACGTACAAGATGTGTTTCAGCGAATATATACCCATCTGGGAGCAGAGCTATATCGAAAACTCTTTCCGGTCATTCTTACAGACAATGGTGCCTCATTCAAAGATCCAGCTATTTTTGAACGGCCTGAAGGTGAACTTCTATCCCGTGTCTTTTACTGCGATCCCATGGCTTCCTGGCAGAAGGGACGTCTGGAAAAAAATCATGAATTCATCCGTTATATTATCCCCAAAGGTACGACATTCGCAGGCTTGGACCAGGAGCAGGTAACTCTGATCACCAACCACATCAATAGCGTAGCAAGAGCCAGTTTAAACGGCTGCACCCCGTTTGAACTGGCTCTGCTGCTGATAGACAGAAAACTGCTGGACCTCTGCCAGCTGGAAAGGATTCCCGCCAACCAGGTGATCCTTAAGCCATCACTCTTGAAAAAGTAACTGCAAGATCCATTTCCGGTGCTGGTTTCATAATCAGGCCGGTGGAAGTTAATTTTTCAAAAGTACTTTCAGTGGTCCCAAAATCATGCCCATCTTCCAGAAAAAGCTTTGTTTTCTGCCCTTATTATATGTTAATTTTTACGAATAATCCAGAACTATATGGATGTTAGTCCTGCAAAAAGGTCTTATTTTACCTGTGCCAATGTATGGTGGAAGTTACTTTTTCATTCAACCAACTTTCTGTGTCCTTTCTATATTGTTTTGCTATTGCTTATTTAGTATATTTCAATTTGACATATACTATATCTAGTGTTACACTGTTCTTGTATCAATTATTTGTGTCAATCCGGAAAGGATTTATCACACGCAGTTTAGGTTTGA
>ENA-OPCD01000783-OPCD01000783.1-human-gut-metagenome-genome-assembly--contig:-NODE-783-length-26409-cov-4.465470_pt1 | contig 26409 bp, 22 predicted proteins | sample MGYA00241560_ERZ501471 | MGnify/ENA primary metagenome ERZ501471 (study PRJEB25962, sample SAMEA2042578) | human gut metagenome | biome: human gut; feature: human-associated habitat; material: faeces...
CCAGTTGAAACTCTGGCTGGAGGTGCGGCGTCGGATGAAGTTTCAACAGGATGAAACTCTGGCCGAGGGTGCGGTATTGGCTGAAAGTTTCAACCAGTTGAAACTCTGGCTGAAGGTGTGGCGTCGGATGAAGTTTCAACCGGATGAAACTCTGGTCTATGGGGGCCTCTGGTCGCAAGACCAGAGGCGAACGTGCCTCTCCTCAACTCGTTTCTCGCTATTGATTTGCGCCTCCGCAAACGCTCTTAAAAGCCATTTTTGCTTACAAGCCTGCCAAGCCAGCTTGTAAGTGTCGGTAACCTCAAACTCGAATCTTTGTCGAGGACGAGCGTCATGCTCAGAGCGTTTCAAAAAACACTTCTAACTTCTTGTTTGTTGATGAGTTTCGGGTCGGCCTATGCCGTGACGGCGACTGAATCCGTTATCAATCATCCGTCAAACATCTTCTACAACAGCGGAGCTGAAGGCTGGTACTGGTATCAGGATCCAGTGCCTGAAGAAGAACTATTGGAGGAATTGCCGCCTCCTCCGCCCGAAGTGGCCAAGGAAGAAACTAAGCCAGAACCATTGAAGGAGGCGAAGGCCGAACCGCCTGCACCTTTCTCTTTGAAGTGGGTGCAGGAGATGCTTCCCAAGTACAAGGAGCGTGCTTGGGACAATCCTACGCATGAAAACGTCCAAGCGTATTTTCTTGTGCAGCGATTTGCGATGGACCGGGCTAACAAGTTCGCAGATGTTGCGCAGCAGGTGGTGGTCGGTAACGCTCTGCTCGACGAAAGCATGCGCCGTCCGTTGGCTACTTTTATGAATCCGAGCATTGATCGTGCGGCTAATCAGAACACTGACGCTTTGCTTCGCAAGGTTTCTGAGAAGGCCGGGATCTTTTTCTTCTTCAAATCTGATTGTGTGTATTGCGAGCGGCAAGCCCCACTATTGGCGTATCTGGAAGAACTTGGGTTCGATATTTTGGCCATTAGCATCGACGGCGGTCAGCTTCAAAGCCATCAATTCAAGAACACCAAAGTGGATGCTGGTCAGGCTCAAGTCTTGGGGGTGCGAGCTACGCCAGCCATGTTCTTGATGAATGAGGATGGGCAATTCTCCGCTTTAGGGCAAACCGTGCTGTCTTACGCCGATCTGCGTAAGCGCATTTTGTTGGTTGCCGCTCGCGAAGGATGGGTGACGGAAGAAGAACTCAAGGAAACGCAACCGTTCATCAATCCCAATACTCAACCGGATTTGAGTCAGGAGCTTCCGAAACTTCTCAAAGCCGCTGCCGATCCCTCGTCTTTGTTCGGCTCAAAAGAACAATCGGAAGCAGTCATGGCGTTGTCGGATGAGGATAAGGAAAAGTTCACCGACGAGCAGAACTTCATTGAACCAACCAAACTGATTGCTCTATTTGGCAAGGCGGCTCAGACGCACGGCCAGTTGGAGGACGGAGATCAAATTGAATTCACGCAATAAACTCAGACTACTTTCCGTCGCTGTGGCGATGACGATGGCCAGTATGTCGGTTCCTATGGCAAGTGCCGGCGGCCTACAGAATAAAATGGACGCGGTATTCAACGACATGTCAAATGTTTCCCGACCTGGCGTCTTCGAAACGCAGCGTCGCGGCGTTTTGTCGGGGGGCTCTGCATATGTTAGAAGCCCGATCATGAATACTGAATTGGTCAACCTGCAAGCGCCGTCATTCAAGGCTGGTTGTGGTGGTATTGACTTTTTCGGCGGTTCCTTCTCCTTTATCAACGCCGACCAATTCGTTCAGTTGCTCCGTTCAGTTGCGTCGAATGCCAAGGGGTACGCTTTCCAGATTGCGTTGGACATTGCTTGTCCTGACTGTATGGCTTGGATCAATAATCTTCAGTCCAAGATTCAAAAGCTCAACGAACAGCTTGGTAATTCGTGTCAGCTGGCGCAGGGGTTGGTGACTGACGTTGCCAATGCGTTTGGTGCGAACCGAGACAATCAGTACAGCTTAGTAGGTACGGTTACTGGTCTTAAGGATGACTTCTTCAGCTCGAAGGATAGTCCGGACAAGGGCAAGGAAGTTGACGAAAAGAATCCGGAGAAGGCAAAGGATGTTGTGGGCAATATCGTTTGGGATGCTCTTAAGAAGAGTAAGGCGAACAAATGGGTAACTCCGGGTGCCGAGTCGACGAACGAAAAAGAAGAGTACGAGATTCTGATGTCCGTAACTGGGAGCATTGTCATCCCAAAGGCAGAAGACGATGCGCAAAATCCTGATACCGGATCAACCAACAACCCTGAATATTTGACTCCGAAGATCGGCTTTAAGGAGCTGTTGGACGGAGGAAATGTGACGGTTTACTCATGTAATGACGACGACTGCTTGAAGCCGACAGAAAAGTCAGTCAAAACGGTAGGTATGGTCACTCGTATCTACGATCTGCTCGTTGGCGATGGTGCAAGTGCAGGGATCATCGCGAAGTTTGGTCAGACCTCGAATAACTCGTTTACTGCCAAGGAAGATAACCTGATGTCCAATATGCCAGCAGACATTGGTGTGATCGTTCGTAACTTGAGTACGGCGTCTGCAGTCTCCGCCATTGCACAGGCTCATGACATCTCCTATGCCGTGGCAATGACGTGGGCAAATGAGATGTTGATTGATCAAATTAAGGCCGTTCGTCAAGCTCTTCGCACAAGCAACAAAGCAGAGGTGAAGGAACTTCTGCAGCAACTTGCTGATCGCGAAAAGTCGATTGCCTTGGAGTATGAAAGCTACCGTGCCGAGCATCCAGTCGTCGCAGATCTGGTCAAGCAGTACAACGAGGTGCAGAAAAACATTCTCAAGGTGGCTGTTGTTGCAACGAATGGCGTGGACAAGGCCACGCTGGGTGATCATTAACACTAAACGCGCCACTGAGAGAGTGGCGCTTTGATTCTCATGGACTTCACAATCATCTCGCTCGGCAATGTCGAGTTCTTAACGATGGTGTTGAACGGTGTCGCCATGATTTGCGGCACGGGCGATTTTGCACGTCTGGTAGCAGTAGGCTTCGTGATTGGCCTCTTGTTTATCGGCTTTCAGTGCATTTTCGAAGGCGGTCAACGCATCAATCTGCACCATTCTTTGCTTTGTTTCCTTTGCTACCTTTGTATGTTCGGACCGTCTTGTACGGTTGTTGTCGAGGATGCGTATACCGGTCATGTTCGAACGGTTGACAACCTTCCGCTGGGCGTTGGGGTTGCCGGCGCAGCCATTTCAGGAATCGGTTATGGCGTGACGAGAATGCTGGAGCAGGGCTACAGTACATTTGACCGCACGAGTGAACATCAATTCGCAGAGCCACTTCGCATTCTCAATAAGGTTCGCGACATCGGACAGTCTGAACTGGTTTTCTCAGCGATCAATCGTGAGCTGGGGCCGCGTGCCAATGGCGCACCGAGCGATTCGAAGCAGGCTCTGATCAATTACCTCTCCGAATGCACGATGGCGAAGATTCAGCTCAATGCCACTACACCGACTGCGCTTTATCATGCGCCCTGGGGGGATGAATTTAAGTTCACTAGCGAGGCGCATACTGTCATGCTTCCCATCGGCGGCATGAATGGTAAGGAGACGGTTAGTTGCAATAAGGGCTATGAAAAGCTCAACTCGATCTTTCAGAAGATTTCGTCGACTGCCGTGAAGACGGCAATCAATCAACATCTGCATCTGAAGGATGAAAACGGTCAAGCGATTTCGGGTAATTTTGATAAGCTCGATAGCGCTATGCAGGGCTTAAATGCAACCATGAATGGCTCGCAGGATTATATCCAGATGGTTCTGATCGAGGGTGTCTACGGTCAAGCTGCGCTTAAGTTCCACGGTAGCCAACAGGACATGGCCTCTGCAATCGCTGTCAATCAGGCAATGGTGCAGCGAAATACGCAGTGGGCTAGTGAAGGAACGATGTTCCTGAGTGCTTCTCGTGCGTTAATGGCGTTCTTTGAAGGCTTTGTCTATGCTATTACGCCGATCATGGGCTTCTTGATTGCCATCGGTTCTTTTGGCGTGAGACTTGTCGGGAAGTATTTCCTGACGATTGCGTGGATTCAGCTGTGGCTTCCGATTCTCTCGATTCTGAATCTTTACGTGATGACCGGCGCTCGCTCGGCCATTACGGATGCGAATCTTGGGGCCGGAGCGTCGTTCTATGCGCTCGATACGCTATGGAGTGAGACGGCCACTTGGGTGTCGACCGGCGGCATGTTAACGGCGGCTACGCCGATGCTTGCGCTCTTCCTCGTCAGTGGCTCGACGTTCGCGTTTACGGCTTTGACTGGTCGTCTTGGTGGTCAAGACCATTTCAATGAAAAGATTCAGAGTCCCGATGCCGTCCAGCCTTCGGCTGTGATGAGTCATGCATCACATTGGAGTTCTGATCACATGCATGGCTTGCGAGCTACTGGTAGTGATCCTTCGATGGCAAAGGTCAACGTCGGAACTGCTATGGCAGCTAATGTGTCTAGCAAGCAAGGCTTAGTGAATTCTAGTTTGGATAATTTGACAGCGCAGATCAATGAAGCGACCACGAGCGGTCTGTCCACTACTGGCGCAGAACAATTGCAGCAGACTGTGGGCCGTAATCTCGCCTCGATGCGAGTGGATGGTAATCAGACTGCTATGCAAGCCATGAACAATTCCGGCTATTTTGCTGGGAAAACTGCTACTGAAAAACAAGAAGCTTTGGGAGCATTGTCTGCGGCCTTAACGAGTGGTGTTGGACTTGAAACTGGTGCTGAGTATGGTAAGTTCACAGAAAATGGCAAAGAAGTCATTAAGGGAGGGGTGATTGGACATGCGGCGGCAGCTTTGGGGATCCATTTCAAGGTTGGTGCCGATGGTGGTGTAAAGATCACTGGAACGGCGACTAGTACCGACTCGCATAGCGATGCCAATACACAGACAGCTCAATTTGGTAATCAGGACTCGACGGTTCGTGCACAACAGTTGGCGGCCAATCTGTCTAAGGGCTATCAGGCAACGTTGAACAACATGACGACAGAGCAGTGGGCGGAGATGGCTTCTCAGAATAAGAGTACAGCTGTGGGGATGGCGTTTGGCAAGGTCGCTACAGCTACTAAGGAGCTACAACAGGCGATTAGCGCGTCCAAGACGTTCGGTGGTCAACAGAGCGTTGATGTTGGAACCCTTTCTGAGCAGCTTAGAGGTACAGAAGCAGGTAAATATCTGGCTAACTTCGAACGAACTGCTGAAGGGCGTAATGCGAATCTGGCTGCCACTACGAAAAAATATTCCGATTTGTTTGGTGGAGATCTGGAAAAAGGCAAGATTGCGGCGGCGCTCGATTACATTACAAACAATGTGTCGGATACGGCTATGCAAGCCAAGCTGGGGGATGCTCTTGCAGATTCCAAGTTGCCGATGATGGGGATTTCGCCCGTTGATGCCCAGGCTTACGGTAACGATCTGCGTAAGCCTGGTGACGCTGAAATGTTTGTGAAGCATGGTCAGAGTTACATTAACGATCAGAAGCAAACACTTAGGGGCGCTAAACCTTCGTCGGTGAGTTTCGAGGGAGAGCGCAGTAAGATCGAGGCCGATTACAAGGAAAATTCGGGTAAGGATCTACAAAAGGGAACGGTGGCCGAACAAGGGGCGATAAACAAACAGGCCGTCATGAGTGAGCCGCAGAAGGAGGCATTGCATGACCTTGATAGAACGTCTCACACTAGTGCCATGGCTCAGTTTGCCAATGATTGGTTGCGGGATGGTGCGGTCGATTCGCTTGCGAAATATATACGAGACCATACTCCAGCCCCAACTGAAGGCGATGCAAAGCAGACTGGAACGCAATGGATGCAGGCGCATCAACAAACAATTCGTGATTTGACGAGCGCTCAAAAGAACTATGTGGAGGCTTATCACGACGTTCGAGGGGCAACGGATGAGCAACTGGCTCAGACTGGCGCAAGACTGGATCAGGCTTTTGCAGGAGTTCGTGACGAAATCAGGCAAACTCTCTATGGAAATACCAAGGATGAGGACCTGACGAAGGAACAGCACCAGGCGATTGCTCATTACACGATGTCGATGGTCCAGCGATTGAATGATGTGCACGATTTCGACAATCAGGCAGAGGCTAATACCGTGACCAGATTCAATACAGCGTTCGATTTGAAGCGTAACCCGTAAGGATCGAACTTAGTAGGAAAGCAAAAAGCCCCCTTTTAGAGGGGGCTTTTTATCAAGGATCTTCGTTCTGAATGGCTTGACCATAAATTAGGTTGTCGAAGTCATCGTTGCAGTGTTTTTCAAGCAGATCAATGTCACCCGTATAGGCTTTGCTAACGATGAGCGCAGGGCGACCGCGCACGCCATAGCGGTTGATGTGATTGATGCGCTCCGTACTTTGGAGAACGTCAATGATGGCGTTGTAACCATGGTTCATAAGGTCGATGCGAGCTTTTGCTCGGAGTTCGCAGACGCGGGTGTCATAAAAGCTGACAATGGTGTTGTCTGGAACGCGGATCAACAGCAGATGCGCTGGGAGCTGTTCACCCTTGCGGAAGTAATAAAACTTTTTGGAAGGCTTGTAGTAATTCGGGTTCTGAAGTTCTGGAGCACAGACAAAGCGTCCTTCCGGTGTGTTGGAGATATGGGCAAGACGAGGATCGTCTTGCGTAAAAGTATTTGGATGGGGTTTGGACCTAAGAAGGAAATACCAGAATAGAAACCCCCCCAAGAAAAATGAGGCCCGTGTTTCGAGCGACCTCCGAAAAATCCTTGAGAAAGAGGGTATTAAAGTAAAGCGTGTCTCCCACCGTCAAGCGATTCTGGGCATAGTATCCCACCATCAGAATTGCGTACAAAGCGAACCATTTAAGAACGGCATTCATGATCCTTCCCCAAAAATCCAAATATCCCAAAAAAATCTAACGAACCCAAAGTCTGAAAAATAAACTGTCTGTCAATGAATTATTTATCTCGGAATGCCTTGATTGCTTCGTATGCTCCTTCGGCTTTCGCCTGTTCTCGTTTGGCAACTTCAAGTTCCATCTTGAGGTCGTGTACCTGCTCTTCATAAGTAGCGACCTGTGCACGGTACTTCTGAAGCTCCGTCTGCGCTTCCTGAAGCTCGTCCTTGAGCTTCTGGCAGGTTGTCTGCATTTCGGCCTTCAAGTTCGTTATCTTCGCGGCCAGGAGCGGTCTGAAGGCATTCCAGATGGAATCCCCCAGGAGCTTCAGTTGTTCTTCACTGAGCGTGACAGGCAGAGTGTGAGGATCCGCTGTCGCAGATTGGTTTGCGGCTTTCCAATCGTTGACCGCTTTGCTGATCGTCGAAAGTGAGCCGCCGCCGACTTCAGACCGGATGGTGCGCAGAGACGGGATCTCCTCGCCGTTGGCACTAATCCGATCAAGAAACCGAAATACGTTTTCCTCTGTCCTCATGCAGAACCTCTTTGGTTGTATTGTATCATAACATATCGTTACTGTCTTGGGGCGTCAATTGTTATTTTGAAGATGGGCATGAATTGGTGATTGACTTATCCAATCTGCCGCCATCCATTGCAGGGGAATCTTTTCGCACAGATTCTGGCTCGGAAAATGCGCGAAAATGCAAGGGTAACCCCTAATGGACACCCCCCCCCCTATGATAGTTTTTGCATTACGAAAGGCTTGGGCCTTTAGGAAAGCAAAAGCTATGTACGTAACAAAAGACCATTTAAACGGTATACCATCAAGTGTAAAACGATTGGCCACAAGCATTGCGTCTTGTTTTGTATGCGCATGTGCGACGGCCACTCCGTTCAACGTTCAAGGAAGTATTTTCGAGAAAGCCGGCAAAGAATTCAACGTTGACCCGGTTCTTCTTTACAGCATTGCTGTTGTTGAAAGTGCTGTTGATGCGCCTAATCAACGGGGATACATTCAACCGTCGCCTTGGACGCTTCGAACGAGTAAACCTTATTACGCGAAATCGCGTCAAGAAGCCGAAGAACAATTGAATCGGCTTCTCAAAACAACGAGGAGCATAGACGTAGGAATGATGCAGGTGAATACGCGATGGCATGGCCATCGTGTCAAGGAGCCAAAGGATTTGTTGGATCCTCTGACGAATGTTCGAGTCGCCGCGCAGATTCTTTCTGAACAAATTGCCCGGCATCCGCACGACGCTGCCTTAGCTATCGGCAATTACCACAGCTCTCGCCCTGATCGAGCTCGATGGTATGCCAGACACGTGCTTCGCTTGTACACCAACTTGAAGACCCAGAGGCGTTGAAATTCGATGAGTCAGTTTTCTCAGAAAAACATGGCCGGCAACATTCGGTCGCTGTTGGCAATCAACTCCACTGACCTGCCGAAACTTCAGCCTATCGAAACGCTCTTATGGTCAGCAGTTCAAAACGCATTGGTGAATGCGGACGATTTGATTGTCGAATTGGAATGGCTCGGCCTTGGTGCTCAACTGTCGAACATCTTGAAAAAAGCCAATGCGGAGGTTATCGGCAAGTTATCCGAAACGGCCATCTGCAGCTTCAGATCCGAGATCAGCGAAGAGAGCTTTCTCACGCATTTCGGTCGTCATGAAGAATGGCACACGCTTCAAGCCGACGTTCGAATCAATTACTTTCGAGCAAGGTTCGCTTCGATCTACTGGTGCTCCGTTCGCGACTTCGCGGTTAAAAGCAAGCGCGATTGCATGTCGATCTTTCATTTGCCATGGAGCTTGATTGAGGTGCTTTCTGAATCGAGCACATCGCAAATCATCGACTTCTGTCATGGGTATCCTCTTTTGCAAAGATTCCGATTGATGTGCAGTCCCGAAGACTGCGTGAGGATCGCCAACGTCGTGAATCAAGAGATGAATCCGACCCAACAATACCGCCTCTTGCTTGGCAGTAAGATGGTGAAGACGAATCACTGTGTTAACGCCTGCTCGCATACAAGGTTCATTTAAAAATGGCTGATATAAAAGTTGATCGAACCACTGCTGACCGTATTTCCGCCATGATTCGCGAAGGCGTTCGGGTAGACGATATTGCTGAAATCGAGAACATTCCGAAACGTCTCGTTTCTGTTCTGGAGCATTCGATTGCCCTTCGCGAAGGCGAGGGAACGAAGCTCGAACGTTTGATGGACTTGCTCAAAGAAAATACTCTGTTGAGTCAGAGCAATATCGAATTAAAAGATTACGCCGCAAAGCAGTTGGGGAAGTGGCTCGTCCAAGCTGGTATGCAGCCAGGACAAATTCACATTAGCACAGGCTTGTCGATACACAAATGCCGACATCTCTATCAACAGGTTCGGGCGGTCTTCGATACGGAAGAGGCTTTCATTCCGATGCCGCAGACATTCATCTCGCGTCTGGTGATGTCGATCTTCGCTTCACACTATCTCTACCTTCAATCGCAATCGGATACGCGATCAATTCAATTGCCGAACGTTGTGGTTGCTTGGTCGCGAACTGTCGATGAAGTCATCAATTCGCGATTGGATGAATTAGCCGGATTCGATCGTAAGTTCATTTCGTTGGGCTCTTTGTTTGACACGGCCCGGTGTCTGCGTGAAGTTCAAATGCGCCCCGGTGAAAAATTGTCGTGTACCGACGGTAAACGTGTTCGAAAGATTGCTCGAAGTCGCTGCGAACAATGCGGGAGCTATTACGTTTGGTGTGTGACTGCACGCCGACATAAGGCAAGCCGGTGTTGCTTCTGTGAACTGCTTTCTGAGTCGACCTCGGATAAAGGAAAGAAGCTCATGAAGCGCAAATTGCCGGGTGAAACAGAGGCAACGCAGTAAGTGAGGAGCAGCCACCTGCAGAAGAGGCAGAAAACAGGGAGGACGCCTAGTGCGACAGGGGGCTTCCTATGTAGGAGCGCCGCTCTTTTCTGTCTTCTCGAACAACAAGTCCGCTCCTCATGTGAGGAGTGACGACGTTGGATTAAGTATTTTCATCTTTGACTTTGGCTCTGGGAGAGGGAAAAGGAAGGTCAGGTTGCCATGAGGAGCAGGACTCTTCAGGCGAACTCTGCTGAGTCCCTGTGAGGAGCGGAAGCTCCCGTGGAACTGGAAATTCAGTTTTTTCCCTTTGAGCGAAAGGGGAAGTTGTCAATGAGGAGCACTGCTTTTTACCGAAGCTGAAATTCTATGAGGAGCATGACCCCGCTCCTCATAAGGATAGTGAATATTAGGAGAAAACCATGCAGACATTTCCACGGGAACCGGGAGACATAGGGCCCGTTTCCACGCTTTGGGAGGACAACTGTTCCTTCACGGTGGAGGATGGGGCGGCAGAGCTGACGCAGGATCAGATTGCCCGGACGCTTTACGTGGACAAATTAAGAATGCTCAATGCATTGGCCGTGATGCAGGCTTCGATTGCTTGTAGGGCCGTTCGCACCTGCGACATGTATTTTGATTGGATGAAGAAGAGACGGGGAACAGACAAAGAGACGTATCTGAGACCCCGTGTGCGAATTGACAGCCGGTACTTCACAGTGGAGATGGCATGGGTGCGGCGATTATCGAAGTCCAAACCTTCATCTCAGAATGCCAGGTCTCAAACAAACGATTCAAAAGTGGGACGGGCATTTACGATTAAAACGGAAAGCGGGATGCTGGATGTGTTCGCTTGGTACAAGTACATCAAGAAAGGCGTCAAGGATCGCTATTCGAACAGCATCTTTGAAAAGGAACCCATTTGGGTTCAAAAGCTCGGTCCGGAACTCGAAGATCGGTTTGAACTTTTGAGAAAAGAACAGAAAACGTTGACAGCAATGAAACGGTTGATTGGAACGCTTGATTCGCTTCAGGCCAAGCAGTTCGATGAGCGCGTAATGGCGGAATTGCAGGCTTGGAATGAAGGTCAGCCACTTAAGGCTCTGTATTCACCAAAGATCGTTTTGGATTCGTCTAGCGAAGATTCATGATCTTTCATTAAAGGACCCTCAGATGACTGAAGTTAGCTTTGACAAGCTGTGTGATTCGAAAATCGACATCCCCGTTTTGCCGGAAGGATGCTCCATGACGAAGGCAATTCGTGATGCGCACTTTCGCGTTGCTCACATTACGCGTGATCAGTACGGAAATTTCCATGAACGCCTGGGGTGGCTTGTGACTGATGTGACGTGTCACGATGATTCACGCGTTTGCATCCAGTACGACAACACGCAGGTCTTCATTGACGTTCCTGCCATTGAAATCGCGATCATCAGTTGTCGCGAAAAGGTTCGCTGATGGATAAGAAGTATCCCAATGACATTAGGCATCGCGCATCGGCGCTATTCGAATCTGGGCATGGCTACAAAGCCACGGCCACTATCCTTGGATTGCCAACTGCGACAGTCCGCGATTGGAAACGTCGTTGGGCAAAAGGAGAGTTTCCGCATTGCCGTCAAACCTTAGCCGAGGTTTTGCGAGACGTCATGCTTGAAAACAATGAGCGATTCATTTGGAGTCGAAAGACGTCATTGCTTATCGAAACCTATCGTCGGTTTTCCGGCAGCGAAGCCAGTGCTCGATACAGCACGAATCGCGTAATGAGTGGGCTTCAGTCGTCTGATTTGTTTGTCCGCTTGCCATTTCAAATCATCAGTGATTCGCACGAGTATCCGGTTTACAAGCTCGTGCCAAAGCTCGACTTCGAATTGATTTGATTACCTTGGTTTCCGATGAGTCTTCATTTAGTCAACACCACCTTCATTCTCTATCGCGATGAGGAGGTGGATAAATTCATTCACGACATAATGGTTTGGTTCAACGCCGCCGTTTCCACGAATCCGCCGTGGATTGAATCACGCCATGGTTCTGGATATGTCGGAGAGGATCACGTTGATCGGTTTGAACGTTCGCCATTCGGAACTGTATGGGCGTTCTGGGGACGGCGAAAGCAGCCGAGCAATCGAAAGAATCGTGTTCCTCCGTTCTGTCTGAAGGTTGCCGTCGCCCGTTGTTTGGGGCAGGCCGCCATATCAGTGACCGTCGGCAACGGATTTCGAGTTCCGTTTGCGATTTCTGCTCATAAGCTGATCGAAGAATGGGTGAGCAGATACCAGTACGTGGATCATTGGGATGTGCGCGCTTTGATGTTCGAACGTGCACGATTCGAATGCACGTTGCATCCTCTTTCTCCATCCGGCGAGCGTTGGCATGGTGATTGCGTCTTTTCCAACATTCTGACTCAGAGGGTGTTGGAAGAAACAGATTATCGGGTGCTGGAGTACGTGGCGATGACGGCCCAACGGCAAAGGCTACCCGTAGGCATGGTTCTCCATGACGAATTGGTGAAGGTAGTTCCGGCTGAGTTGCGTAACGATACATATCGTGGCCGCTTGAGTTACATGTCCTGTTGCGATGTTCCACTTACGGGGGTGTACGGCTATTGTGAACAGAAGACGTTGGATGATTTCATGTCGGGCGTCTCGAAGCGTCTGTCGATCACGTACTTGATGTCAGGGGCTGAAGAGATAACCAAGACCTACAACCTTCAGTTCGGACGTGATCGGATGAGCGTCAAAGGCAAGCGGAAGTGCTTTGCCCTGATGCGTGACAGGACGAGGTTCTGCATTCAGAATGCGAAGATGACTTCGTATCTGGAAAATGGAATGTTCAATGGTGGGGTGGAGGACTTTGATCGCACGAGCGATGAGTTCGCGCACGCTTATCACGTCACAACGCCGGCATCCGAATTGGATGCAGAGCAAGTGGCCAAGAAGGAATCTTCATCCTCCTGTCAACTTAGCCGTGAGCACGTGGCGGTAGAGCTCAAGCCCTACGAGGAGCCGGCGGACCTGCGCAAACCAAAGTTCGACAGACTGGCGTTTGCGCTCGCTGAAGGCGCATCATGGCCGTGCTTGTCCTTGACCGCAAGGATTTCGAAGGATGTCGACGTCGATGCGTCCTGCTTCTATGACGTGTTGGATGCGCGTCTGGCGGTTCTTGAACAAAAGGAGAGGCATCTTTTCCTACTCGAAAAGAATGAGGTTCTGGAACGTGAAAACGAGGCTTTGGAGGCACGTATAAGCGCCCTTGAGACCGAACTCTATGCGCGTTCTCAGGCTTATCAAGAGCAGAAGCGGCTCAACGACAGTCTTGCTGATGCATTGGCCCAAAAGGGTGAGGTGATGGCCGACGAACCGGCTCTGGATGCCGTGGCGACGTGGATCGTTCAACCGGAGCGCCAGATGAGCGTGCCGAACGCCCTGAGGGCTGCCGAGATTCTGAGTCAGGGACGTCTTGTCGTGCTTCCGAGTGCGAAGAAGAGTGCGGAGGACGTTCCCGTTGAATGCCAGAGCGGAAGCCGTTGTTTCCAACTGCTGATGCGCCTCACGAAGCTGTGGATGCCAGCATACCTGAACGGGGGAGATGCGGCTGCCCGCAAGGTCTTCACTCCGAACACGTACAGTTCGCGGGAAAGTAACATCCTGCAAGGAACCAAGGAGCTGATTCGCTGTCGGACGTTCAACTACAAGGGGCAGGAGATGCCGATGCTCAAACACCTGTGCATAGGTGTGAAGCGGAATACCGCGCTGACGTTGAGAATCTATTTCGAATGCGTTCAAGACGAGGAAAAGATCGTAGTCGGCTGGTGCGGGGAGCACCTGCCCATCCTTTGAACCTTTGGTCATAGATGAGCGCAGAGGTAGCAGGAGGGACCGCCAACCCTTCCTTTGGCCACTTAAAGCCTCGTCAGAGGCTCAAAACGTATGACAAAGCACAGCAAACCAAAACGCCACAAGCATTACCGCGCAAAGCCCGTGTACGGCATCCCACCGATCCTGCTCAGGACGGAAAACGCCGAGGATCAAGTCAAAAACTTGGAGCGGGCTAGTCGCGATGCCCTGCTCAAGTTCCATTTCGGAACGGCGGACGAGGAGGAGTTCTCGATGATCCTGCGAGCATTGGTCGTCATCCATCGTCTCACGAACGCCTTCGAAGAGGAGGCGGAGCTTCGTGAGCCGATTACCAAGGCCATCGTGGCTTTGCTGGAAATGCAGATTCTCTGGGAGCGGGGCGAGGGCTTCGACTCGGATCGTTTGGCGCTCATCGAGGACTCCTTTGAGCCGGGGATCGAGGTCCTGAAGAAGTCCACGATCTTCGACACGCTCGAAGCCCTGAGCTACTTCGATTCAAACTATCAGGAAGTGATGGGGAATCTGCGCAGGTACGTTCGGCAGGGACTGGATGAGGGGGATGAATCATTGGCCGAAGTGGCCAGGAAGGGGGCGCTGTGAAGGGGGTTGCGAAAATGGCTCGGCATAAGGGACCGTTTGCGGCCATTCACCAGATGCAGAGATCATCGCCGGAAGCGATCACCGTAACGCGGGAGCGCTTGACGACGCGGTGCACGCGGCTTTATTTGGGCACGGCTTCGGACAAGGACTTCAGTGTGGTGGCCACATACCTGCTCTATGGCTACGTACTAGCAGAGAACTTCGAGGCGGTTGAGCAGGATTCCTTTGCGGAAGCTATACGAGAGCTTCGAACCGTCAAACAAGAAATGGTGGCGGGAATGATCGACAAGGTTCGCCTGGACGCCGTAAGCGAGCGATTTGAGGTCGCAACAGCCATGGTTTTCGACTTGACGATTCGCGAGCAGGAGCTTCTACGAGCACATGTGAAGAAAAAGGGACTGGCGATGCTCAATGCCATCCAACGCGAACCGTGACCTGCCTCACCCAAGCCCATAAAACAAAGCCCCGTTCGTCATGATCACGTTCGGGGCGTTTCGTTTTGCGAGATTGCGTTGGCAGGCTATTTGGCAGTAACCGTGCAGCATTCTTTGTCGCTGGTTGGAGCTTCTGCCTTGGCCGAGGCAACTTCCTTCGGAGAGGCCGGCATGTCCTTCACGCGGATTGAGGCGGTGACCTCGGGCTTCGGCTGGAAAGCCGATTTGGAAGCAGTCGGAGTTGCTGTGGCGGGGGCAGCCGTTGAGGCAGGAGACTTTGGAGTGATCGGCTCAACCTTCCCGATCACCTTATGGACCAGTCGATCTTGCAGGATCTTCCGTCCCGGATGCTCAACCTTGGGAGCTGGGGACTTCGGAGCCTTCTTGGTTGCAGGCGCGGCGGTCTTGACTGGCTTCTTCCTGGCATAGATGCTCCGGTCCACCTTTTTCAGCGCATAGACGCTTCGATCCTTGCTGTCGCGAGCTACCTGAGCCTTCTTCTTGGCCACTTCAGCCTCCGCTTTTGCCTTGCGTTCGGCTTCAAGCAGACGTTCGTTTTCCAGTTCAGCGAGTCGCTTGGCTTCAAGAGCCGCCGCATCAGCTTCATAATGTTCGTTCCAGAGCACGTGGGCGGCCATGTTCTTGCGAACGGCAGCACCGCCTCGGCTTTCGCCGTAGAACTCTACTGAGGCATCACGGTTATGAACGCGGTCGAGCGTCTTTTCATGTTCAATGATGACGGGATCGGATTGGATGACGACGGGCGGATTGGAACAGCCTGCCAGAGTGAGGCCGACGCAAGCAAGAGCGGCGGCGCTAAGGGGTTTGAGCATGATGGTGAATCCTTTTGCAAAATGGATTCGTTGACTCTACGGCGGAGCTCTGTTTGGGTTGTCACGGGCGAAAGCGAAAAATGCTTTCTGTTCTGCCAGAACAAAGAAAAGCCGCCTTTCCGAAGAAAAGCGGCCAAAGGTTTTCCGATCTACTCGCGTGTTACTTTCGATTGACGAAAAACCACTACTCTCGCAATGATGGAGAAGGATTCTCCTTGGCCACTTTTTCCGAAAAACCGCCAAAAATGCACGTCAAGTGGGAAAAGTTGCTTTCTAGCGTGCCACTTGTCAACTTCGTTGACCGTAAAGTCGCGATAACTTCACTGAATTATCCGATTTGCCATGCAACGTTCTGATGCACTTAACGAGTGGATTGCTAAACATTCAACAAGCGAAGGCTTGATTGAGGATTTGCCAAACCTTTCGCCTTCTCTCAAGAAGGAGTTGTTGCGCGAAGCCTTGGAGCTGAACATTGACATCCGCCAAAACTATGAGAATCGCGATGGTTCAGTCAAGGCCATTCGTGACCAGATAGCCTTGGTAGCGTATTGCAAAACGAAGGAGGTGTTCGGAAATGTCAGTTTGGACATTCCACTGTTGAACTCCACCAATACGCTGTCCTTCAATATCTTGGACAACTCAAGTCTTTTTGGCGTTTTCATCCCGAATATCCAAGAACGACGTTATTTCCGTAATGAGGTTCTTGCTTGCCGCAAGAATGTTGCCATTGAATACACAGGCCAAGCCTTGTATCAGTTCGATTGGGACGTCTTTCATATGCTCATCACCTTGGCGCAGGGTGACTTCAGCAAGGCTCATACCACGACTCCAAGCGAAATCCTGCATCGTTTAGGTTTAACGGCGGGAGGCGAAAATTATGTACGCCTTGAGCAAACGATGATTCGCCTTTACGAGACGGGGTTGTACATTCATCGTTTAGACGCTGATGGTCAGGATGTTGTGGTGGTGGGGCGTAAGATGGCGGCACTCTCTCCGTCACAAAGAAATTACAAGACGATGCGTCTGATCCAAAATTATTCGTGGTTCCGTGGCTTAGAAATCAGCTTTGAGTTGGATCCCCAGATTCGCTCCCTCGTCGGCCACAACGAATACGGACTGATTGACTGGGAGAGTCGGAAGAAATTACAAAAAAACGATCTGGCCAAAAAGCTACAGGCTCTGTTTTCTGGCCACGAAAACATGCAAAATCACTCGTTGGCCAAGTTAAAGGAGTGGAGCGGTCTGAGCTCTGAGTGGAAAGAATTTTCTAGGCAGCTCAAAAAGGCACTGAATGAACTCATCCGATATGACATCATTCACTCATACTGGCTTTATAAACCATCGCGTGGTGAAATCGAGAAACGCTATCTTCGGATTTGGAGGAAAAGGCCGCCAAGTGGACGAGAACCGATACCGAAAGAAAAAGGTGATTATTTTACGAAAGACATCATCATGGCCAAAAAACGTGGCGGCAAGCCTCAGTAATTTAGACGTGTGATGAGCCTCAGGGGTGCTGGATCGAACATTGAATCCTGCGCCCCTTTTTGTTGCATCCTGAGCACGACAGCTTCGTAGTTCCAACCACTTATCTCTAAAAATGGCTTCGTAGTTCCAACCACTTTTCTCGGTAGTGGTTCGTAGTTCCAACCACTTATCTCGCTGGGGGTTCGTAGGTCCAACCACTTATCTTCGTAGTTCCAACCACTTATCTTCGTAGTTTCAATCACTTATCTCGTTGTGGATAACTGCGGAGAGACTACTGCCGCAGGGAATGAGAGGCGGTCTTCTTGCGCTCTATAACCATTATTTATAACCATTATTCATAACCATCTATAAACACTAAGGTTTCTATAACTTCGCACGCATGCGCATGTGCGCGCGCGAGAGAGCGCCGCGTGGAATGTCGGAGAGTTTCGCATGCCCCTAGCTTGGAGACGCTGCTCGGAACGGGCGGTGACTAATCGAACATTTTGCTCGAAAGGCATGACGGCTCTGGTGGGGTTGCCTCGTTCGAAGGAAATGACGGTCTCACTGTTTGCCGGGTGACTTCTAATTCGAACTTGGAACCGATTGGAAAGATAGAAAAGTGGCCAAGGGAAGCAGGGAAGGCTTTCGCTCGAAAGCCGGCCACTTGTTGTCATAAGGGGAACTGCGAGAGCAAGGCACTGACCAGTCACACATTTTGCTCGTTCCAAAACGAGAACTTGCACCGTCATCTTTACTGACTGTGGTGTCTAATCGTACATTTTTCTCGTCTTTGGCAATGAAATTCATCACTGTGACAGGGGAAATTTGGACTATAGATTCCTTGGTGAGGCTGTTGAAATGAAGGGGCAAGTAAGACTGCTGCGGTTGCGACCACAGACAGCGGCGTAGAAAACTCTAGAGGCCATTCGGGAGAAGAAATGCTCGCTCAATCGTTGGATATGGCCTGAGAGGTCGATAGAACGCTTACACGCGCATTTGCGATGGGGTTTGATGGGTGACCTTGCAGGTCGTTCTAGAAAGGCGCTATGCGCGAATGAGCGCGTTTTGGTGACTGCTCCCCGTCCGATTTGCCAACAAATCGGGCGAGGCTTCCTGCTTCTTCAACACCGCCTGGACGATCGTTCGGGTCTTACATATCTCCACAGGCTTCGGCTCGTGACGTTACGAGCGCAAGACGGTCAGCCCAGCCGCCTTCAACATTCTTATGCCTTCCTGTTTGATATTCAGAGAGGCGTTTATGTCTCGGTCATGATGAGCGCCGCAATGCGGACACGTCCAGCTGCGTGTTGCAAGGCTCAATTCCTTGAGCTTGTGACCGCAGGAGGAACACGTCTTCGAAGACGGAAAGAAGGTGCCGATCTTTGCAAAGATTCTGCCTTCATGCTTCGCCTTGTATTCGCACTGGCGCATGAATTCAGCCCATCCCGCATCGGCAATCGCCTTTGCCAGATGGTGATTCTTCATCATGCCTTGAATTTTCAAAGTCTCGAAAATCAGCGCTTGGTTATCGTTCACCAATCGTCGAGATGTCTTGTGAAGGAAGTCGCTGCGGCGGCGCTTCACCTTGCGGTGCAGTCGCGCCAGACGCTTGCGGGCCTTTTCACGATTCTTGCTACCTTTCTGCTTTCTTGAGAAGGCGCGTTGCGCCTTCTTAAGCTTCTTTTCGGCGCTCTTGAGAGCCTTGGGAGACTTGATCTTTTCACCGTCGGAACATGTGCCGAAGGTCTCAATGCCGACGTCGACGCCTACCGTCTTGGTCTGGCGAACGCATGTCGCAGGTACGGCTTCGGGGAGGCCGTCCTCGTAGAGAACGGAAGCCCAGTAGTCGCCGCAGGCATCCATCGAGAGCGTGATGCTCTTGACCTTGCCTTCGATCTTCCGATGCATGACGGCCTTGATCTTCTTCATCTTCGGCACCTTGACGAAGTCGTCGCCTGCCGAAACGCCGGTGCAATGGTAGCTGGACTGTTCGCCGCGTCGGGACTTGAAGCGCGGATATCCGGCTTCCTTCTTGAAGAAGCGGCTATAGGCTTTGTTCAGATTGCGAACAGATTCCTGTAACGCCATGCAGTCGTATTCCGCCAGCCAAGCGTACTTCTTCGTATTTTTAGCAATGGCGATGAGCTTCTTGAGGTCGTGAATCGGGTGAAGATTGACACCCTTCACCTTGTAGAAATGCGTCTTGAGATACAGCGCCTTGTTGAAGCAGAATCGTACGGCACCGAAAAGACCGGCCAGATATTTTTTCTGGTCGGGCGTCGGATAGAGTCGAATTCGGATGGCGCGGATCATTCGGACAAAGGCAGGAAAGGTATTGCTATTTGATTATATGAGGCTTCCTATTTTGGCGTATGCCTCGCATTTTGCTGTCTTTTCCGCCATTCCTCCCCGCCTCACCGAGGCGAGGGTTCCTGGCGGATTTGGCTGAGCCAGACTCACAAATCGCGATCAAGAAATTGTCATCAGGGTCAAGCGCTTCTTCAGTAAGCACCCTATCGGGTGGTTTGCCGATAAAAATCGCCATCGTAACTGCGAAATCTATAGAAAATTCGCAATCGTACCGGCGATTTTTATCATTTTGAGCCCGATGTCAGACAAGTCTGCTGTCTGTGGCGTTGTCTGCCATGGGTTGATCGGCAAACCAAAGCCTCATCAAGTCATCTGGCGTCACGGTATCAATGGGTGCGTCCGGATAGGCAGTCGTGAATTTGCCAGGGCGCGCTTTGGCAGACGAGGAAAGCTTGCATTCAAAAGCTCGGATTCTTTCGTTTTTGACTTCAAGAAAATCGAGCTCATGAGGGTTGTTGCTGGTCGTGCGCCAGAAGTACATGTCGGTAAAGTCGTTTCGAATGCTGTGCAGTTTCACGCGTTCCATGAAGAAGAAGTTTTCCCACAGGGCGCCGCCATCCTGGCTGGGTCTGGCTACCATTGGGCTGAAGTCACCGATGATCGCGTTCCTGACGCCATTGTCGCAGAAGTAGACTTTTTTGCCCTTCTTGAGTTCGTTGCTTAGATTTCGGGAAAAGGAGGGACAAATTTTGATTATGAAGCATTGTTCCAGAAGTTGGAGATAGTCGGCGACTGTGGTTCTGCTCAGGCCGGTGTCGCGTGCTAGGTTGTCATAATTTACTTCTGAGCCTACGTTATAGGCGAGTAGCTTGACGAGGTGCATGAACTTCTCGTTCTGGCGGATCCCCGCAAGTGCAAACAAGTCTTTGTACAAAACGCCATCGCAGTAATTGCGCAGTGTCGATTCAGCATGGTCGGGATCTGTGAAGACGGCTGGATAGGTGCCATAAATCATCAGACGTTCGATGTTCTGGCTAATTTCGCCCCAACCTTTGGCGGCAGCGATTTCCGAGATGGAAAGCGGCCACATTTGTCTATGGACAAGACGGCCAACGGCGCTTTCTTTGACGCCTTTGGCAAGTTCAAGTGAGGATGAGCCAGTGGCAAAGATTTTTTTTCCGAGGTTCAAGCGAACGTTTACATCAACAAGTTGCTTGAGGATCAAACCGATGTTGGGAAAACGTTGTGCTTCGTCGATGATGATCGTATCGGCTTGGCGAAGGGTGAGTTCGACATCAGTTGAAGAGCTGAATTGGAGCTGTCTATGGTCGGTGATGAGATCGCCGTTAAACCAGCGAACGGACTTTTCATACTGTGAAAGTTCAGTCAAAAGCGTCGTTTTCCCAATTTGACGAGCGCCGAAGATAACGACAGCCTTGGGAGGAGTTTCACGGGTGATTTGAGGTTGCAGTTCTCGTTGGATATAGGGCATTTGTAAAAATCTCCATCGTAACTGCGAAATCTATAGAAAATTCGCAATCGTACTGGCGAATTTTATCAATTTTTTTGTACGAGAACATAGGCTTGAGAGGGTAGGAGAGGCTGTAAAAGTAATTCCTATCTCAGTTGACGGTGCTGATAATCTGCCTGAGAAGTGAAAAACGCAATCGTAACTGCGAAATTCATAGAAAATTTGCAGTCATGCTGGCGTATCTTATTGATTTCAGACGACAGCTCACAGTAAGCACCCTATCGGGTGGTTTGCCGATAAAAAGTTCGAAATCAGGATTGCTCCTGTTTGTGTTGGGACCGAGTAGAATTCTTGGTACAGTCGTACTATCAGGTGCCAACTGTCGGCACCGGCTTTCCAAACGAATTTTAGAGGTGCCCATGAAGGCTCAACATTTTGCCCGCAACATTCTCGCCGCCGCGGTTCTCTCCGCCTTAGGCGCCCATGCAGCCGTTGCCGCAGACTTTTCCGAAGGGGTTTATGAGAACCACGGAGAGCAGGATGTGTACGATAACTTCATCGTGAAGAACACGGATGGGGCGGAGCTGGACAACAGTGCCGGCGTCCTCATCCAGAAGAGGGGGGGAATGTTGGATCCCTAACCGTCAACAAGCAGTTCCGGGTTGATGTTTCGGCCACGGAGACTCACGCCTCGCTGCTCGCTGGTGTTCGTCTCGATCCCCAAAGCCTGCTTAAGCTGCAGGATGAAGCTCTCATCTCGGTGAAGAATACGTCGAAGCCATCTGACGCAGACGCCTCAGCAGGGAAGGTGCCTTCCGCTACTTTTGGCCTTTTTGTCAACAGCTCGACTGTTGAAGCCAAAAACCTTACCGTTGGGGTGGAGTCTTATGAGTCCACAGTCACAAGTGGCGTTTTCGCTTTGGTGGGGGATTTGTCCGCCGAGACCTTGACGATCAATGTGAAGGCTGCTGAGGAAGTTGATCCTGACGTTGAGTCGATTGGTAATGCGTCCCCCGCCTTCGACTACTCTGAAGGTACTTACGGCCTTCATGCCCAGGATTCTACGGTCGAGACTGGCAACATGAACATCGTGCTCGACGCGACCAATTCGCCGTCCGCCAAAGGCATCTCAAGCTCGGGCGGGAGCCTGGCCACCAACAATCTGTCGATCAGGGGGAACGCTCAGAACGTGTCAGGTGACGACTATCAGGCCGTGGGGCTTGAAGCTACGGAGGCCAAGGTGTCCGTCACCGAAGCCATGAATGTCATGGTCGAGTCTCGCAATTCCAAGTATGCCAAGGGTGTTTCGCTCAAGGATGGCGAGCTGACGGCAGGTGACGTGTCGATCACTGTGAAAGGGCAGGCCGACCCTGGAAGCAATTACAAGGCGGATGGTTTCCTTGCGGACGAATCTACTGTGACCACAGGTAGCCTGAACATTTCGGTCACGAACACCGACAAGGCTTTGGGTATCGTTCTGGGCGACAAGGTGACGATGACTGTGAATGATCTGACGATCCTTGCGAAGTCCGACGACCGGGTGGGGGTGGGCATAGACACACATGCAGAAGCCACTGAAAAGAGCACGCTTGTCGTTACAGGCAGGACCGACATCAGGGCTGAGGGTGTCATGGCTCGTGGTTTGGCCCTCGAGTACGCCGGGACTGAGTTCAACGGCGAAGCCCGCATTGAGGCTTCCGGTAAGCAGTCGGCCGTCGGCGTTTGGGCCGGAACCCGCACACTTGTGGACTTCAATGATCATGCCGTGATCAAGACGACAGCAACAGGTGGCGAGGAATATGAAGGAGATTCCCGAGCGGTCTTTGTCGAAAACGGTGATCCCGATGGGGAGGCCACCGTACGTTTCTACAACGGTGCTGAGATTGTTTCCGACGGATATGCCTTCTATGGTGATGGGAAGGGCACCAGCGCCAACATCTACCTCTGGAGTCACGAGGATACTGTCACGAACATTGTCGGCGATGTCTACATGACCCAAAAGGCAATGGCCGATATGAACCTGTCCGAGGGCGGCACCTTCACCGGCGCGACTTCGGGTGACGGCTTGATCTACGTCAAGCTGGACAACGGCGCTCGCTGGAACGTGACGGAGGAAAGCAGCGTCACTTCGCTTACCTTGACAGAACAAAGAGACGGCAAGAGTGCCCTTCTTTCCTTCGCGTCTGCAGATGCCACCCTGAATGTGAAGGATCGCTTGACGATTGGGTCGGGCACGACGGTTGTGGAGATGAACAAGCTGCCTGCAACCGGTGAGTCTTACATTACATTCGTCGAAGCCAATTTCACAAACATGAGCTCCGGCAAGATCAATGCCGTCATGTCGGGTGATTTCAACGACGCCTACACGGGTTCTACGAGCGATGCGGTGAACGCCGCTGCGAACGCCATTTTGGGCGATGACCTCTCCAATTCCGTCACTAACGTCTACTTTGAAGAAGGCCGTCTCGCGGGCGCCGTCGAGGCATCCCGCAATGATGACGGCACCTTCACCGTGGTCCAGAAGGCCAACGAGAAGATTGAAGCCGTGAAGACGCTCTCTGTTCTGTCCGCCCTCCAGTGGCGCCACGACATGAACGATCTTATGAAACGCATGGGCGAACTTCGCACGAGTCCCGAAGGCATCGGCGGCTGGGCGCGCGTCTACGGCTCAGAACAGGCTCACGACGGCATCGACATGAAGAATGCCTCCGTTCAGGTCGGCGCCGATGCGGACGTCGGCATGGGCTGGAAGGCAGGTGCTGCGTTCTCCTACACGGACGGCTCCTCCGACATGACGGCTGGAAGTGCTGACCACAAGGCTTGCGGTCTGGCGGCCTACGGCACCTGGCTGGGCGAGGGCGGTCACTTCGTCGACCTCATCGCCAAGGTGAGCAGGGTTGAGACGGACTACGGCATCAAGGGCACCAGCGGCAGATTCGAAAACAATGCGTTCAGCCTCTCCGCCGAATACGGCCGTCACGGGCGGCGCCTTTGTCGAACCGCAGGTTGAAGTGACCTGGGGTCGCATCATGGGCGACGACTTCCTCAACTCCGAGGGCGTGAGGATCGAGCAGGACGACTTCGACAGCCTGATCGGCCGCATGGGCGTTCGCGCTGGCTTCAATTTCCCGAAGGACAAGGGCCTCGTCTACGCCCGCGCCTCCGTGCTGCATGACTTCAAGGGAGAGAGCGAGGCGGTTGCCAGCCTGGGTGCAAAGAGCGTCCGCATGTCCGACGACATCGGCGGCACCTGGGGTGAATTCGGCGTCGGCGCGAACTTCCGCCTGACGCCCGCCACCTACACCTACGTTGACCTCGAAAGGACGACGGGCGGTGAAGTGAGCGAGATGTGGCGCTGGAACGTCGGCGTGAGGCACGTGTTCTGATAAGCACGATCGGCGCACCGGACTGAGGTTCGCCGTCTCAACTTCGGAAGGGCGGGGCAGCATCAATGGGATGCACCCCGCCTTTCCATATTCGGCGACCGATGGTTCAGGCGACAGGGCAATGACCCTGCAGCAGTTTCAAATGAACAAGGCAAATGCTAGTGCTCGTGTGGCGGACAACGGCGGCGGCTTGCCCCCTTCCTGAATAGATGCTGAAGTCAGAATGGGAAAGAAATATCTTGTCTGATTGCGGAAAGAAGAGGACAATAATAAATGTTCAAGCCAAAAGGTGCTCAGTGGCTGGGTTTTGTTGGTCTGATTGGCGCCGATGGCTTTTTCGGAGAAGACAAATGACAAGTATCCGCCTCACTCACACCGCCCTCGCTATTGCCGTCGCGGCCGCCCTGACATCAGGAGTGGCCGCAGCAGCCGAGCAAACAATGCCGTCCGTCAACACTGATGTTCTGACGGGGCAGTCAGGTGACACCCTGAAGACAGTCAGCCACCAGGAGTACGAAAACAAGGGTACGATCAAGAATTTCGGAACGATCCACTTTGCGATCTGGTCGACCCTGACAAACTCGGGCAACATCGAAAACATCGGCAGTTTTACGGGTGAAAGCGACGCATCAAGGCTAGTCAATAAAGCGTCGGGCACCATTCACGTCAATTCCGATGCGTTTGACGTTTCCCTCCAGAATGAGGGCAACGTGATCGTCCACGGGGACTCACTTTCCTTTGTTGACCGTGATCTGGTGGTGAAAACGGGGTCGACCATCGCTGGCGCCGACGGCAAGCGTCTGAAGAAGATTTCTCTCCGCAATGAGTCGGGAGAAAGGACTGCGGCTGCGGTGGAGGTTGAAGAGGGGGCCGTGCTCGAGGCCGACGTCATCGAGGCTGACTCTGGAAGAATCGGTTCTGTGGTGAAGGGCAAGATCACGGGGGATGTTGTGAACCTTCAGGGCTCCTTCATCAATCTTTATGCTACGGCTGAAATCATTGGCCGCGACGTGACGCTTACCCAGATCGATCAGGTGAGTCAGGATACAGATAAAAAGTTCGACGGCGGCAGGATTACGGCTACTGAAAAGCTGACCCTCACGAGCTTTTCCTGTTACGAGAATACGCTCATCTCTGCACCCGTCATCAGGGCGGCGACCAATGCACTTACTCTCATGGGTGAAACACAGTTCAAGGACGTCGAGCGTCTGGAACTCGGGTCGACGATGAGCGTTTACGATAAGGCCACTATCAACGGTGACAACAGCATCAAGGAGGTGGTGTTTATCGAGACGACTGGTGCAAACGGTCCTCGCATTCAGCAGATGCAGGATTCGACAATTCACATCGGCACGCTGACGGTCAACAAGTCGGAGACGATGGATGGAACGCTGACGACCTCGAACCTCGTTGACAAGTCGAAGCCGGCGGAAGACGGCAGAGTGGCTTTCGTGGTGGACAACGTCAACATTGCAGATGGGGCCGCTCTGACCGTTTACGCCGACGTCAGCAAGGCTGGGGAGAAGACAACGAGTGTCGAGCTTGGCAATGTTGAAATCGGCAAGGACGGCGAGCTGCAGCTGGGCTGGCGCGATGGTGGATATCTGGCTTCCGGAGAAAAGACGATCGAACGTCTGGTTCTCAAGGAAGGCGCCTCAGTAAGTGTTGACCCGAACGCACAGCGTGCTGAAGGGAAGGCGGTCGAGGCTCAGATCGCGAGCATTTCGTTCGAGGGCAGCGGTGCGTCGGTGGCCACGACGATCAAGGGCAGCTCCACGGACGTGACCATCAAGGAAGGCGTAACGGGGTCAACCCTTGCGGACGTTCAGAGCGAGAAGCTCGGCGTTACGATCGAAAAGGTTTCCGAGACCTCCCAGATCAGCGCAACGGTTGGTGAAAAGACCGCCGTCACGGTCACGGGCGCCGCCGCCAACAATACGGGCAGTGCTGTCGACGACCTTGAGGCCGTTGCGCAGTCTGTTGCGGTCACGACGAAGAACGAGAAGGGCGAGACGGTTGAGAAGACCATCACGGTCACGCAGGAGGCCGACGAGATTCATGACGGCGCCACGGGTTCGGTGACGTTCGACGAAACGGGCAAGAGCGACGTTACGGGCGTCAAGACCAGCGCCAACGTCAATACGCACGGCATTGCCGAAATGACGGTGCTCGGCCTTCAGATCTGGCGCAACGAGATCAACGACATGAACAAGCGCCTCGGTGAGCTGCGCGATTCGACCGCAGAGGAAAACGGCGTCTGGGCCCGCGCCTACCACGGCAAGGCCTCCGGCGGCTTC